>Ga0315294_10000009_pt1 | contig 229244 bp, 197 predicted proteins | sample YL17G13_40_MG_FD_203626 | JGI IMG/M metagenome (GOLD analysis project Ga0315294, IMG submission 203626) | Sediment microbial communities from Yellowstone Lake, YNP, Wyoming, USA - YL17G13_40 | ecosystem: Environmental > Aquatic > Freshwater > Lake > Sediment | place: USA: Wyoming | collected...
TGAACCCCGGCCAAGTGGGGAAGAGCCCGCCCCCACCCGATCCCGGCGCCGCCGGCGCCGGCGCAAGCCCGAGGTGGCCGCCGAGGCCGCCCCTGCCGAGATGCCGGCAGCCCCGCCGCCGGCGCCTGAGCTCCGGCCGAGTGGGGAAGAGCCTGCGCCCACCCGCTCCCGGCGCCGCCGCCGCCGGCGCAAGCCCGAGGTGGCCGCCGAGGCCACGCCTGCCGAGATGCCGTCACCCCCGCCGCCGGCGCCTGAGCTCCGGCCGACTGGGGAAGAGCCTGCGCCTACCCGCGCCCGGCGCCGCTGGCGGCGCCGGCGGCGGCCGGCAGGGAACGGGGGGGGAGGAGATGGCGCCGCCGGCCTGAGCCCCGGATAAGCAAGCAGGCCCGCCGTCACCGGCGGGCCTGCTCATTGCGGGCAGAGGCAGCGCCTCAGGAGAGGCCGATCGCTGCCGAGGGGCAGCTTGATTCGGCCTCCTTCACATTGTCCTCCAGATCGGGGCCGGGGTTGGCATTGATCACCCGGGCCACCTCGTCCCCCAGCTCAAAGACTTCCGGGCAGATATCGGTGCAGAGGCCGCACCCGCTGCACAGGCTCTCGTCTATCACCACTTTCATCCGGTTCACCTCACATGAAATCTGGGCAGGCGCATTATTGCGCCCGGCCCCCCTGCTGTCAAGCCCCTACTACCCACCTTCGGCCGGCGGCGTGTACATCTGGTATCTGACCAGATTAGCGTCGGCGATCTGCTGGATGGCGCGGATCTGCTCCTCCAGGGCTTCCCCCTTGGCGGCAAAGAGGTGCCGGAAGCGCACCTGCGCCTTCAGGTAGTCCTCCACGGGGCGGGGCTTGACCTTCATGGAGCCGGTAAGCACGCCGTTCTCGTACTCAAAGATGGGGTAGAGGCCGGTCTGCACCGCCAGCTTGCCCATTTCCACCGTTTGCGAGGGGTCGAAGCCCCAGCCCAGGGGGCAGGGCACGTGGATCTGCAGGTACTTGGGGCCCCGGATGGAGAGCGCCTTTTTGACCTTGCGCTCGATGTCCCGGGGGAAGGCAGCGCTGCTGGTGGCCACGTAGGGCACACCGTGTGCCAGTGCGATGGCCGGCATGTCCTTTTTCAGGGTGGGATTGCCCAGGGAGAGCTTGCCGGGGGGGCTGGTGCTGGTGCGGGCGTGGAAGGGGGTGAGTCCCGAGCGCTGGACGCCCGTGTTCATGTAGGCCTCGTTGTCATAGCAGATGTGCAGCACGTCGTGCCCGCGCTCCCAGGCGCCGCTGAGGGGGCCGAAGCCGATGTCGGCGGTGGCCCCGTCCCCGCCCTGGCTGAGCACGTTCACCTGCCCCGCCCGGCCGGTGGCCTGCAGCGCCGCCTCGATGCCCGCCGCCACCGCTGCCGTGTTGTCAAACAGGGAGTGAATCCAGGGCACCTCCCAGGCGGATTCCGGGTACCGGGAGCTGATGATCTCCAGGCAGCCGGTGGCCTCCGCGATGATGGTATTGGGGCCGGCGGCATTGATCACCAGCCGGGCCGCCAGCGCCTCCCCGCAGCCCAGGCAGGCAGTATGCCCGGGCGCCAGCAAACTCTTAGCCATGATTGCTCCTTTTCGCTACCGCTACCACAGGGCACGCCAGGCCTGGTAGTTCTCGTCGCCGATGTGCTCGGCTTTCAGGTCCACGAAGAGGCCGTCGGCCGGCCGCCCCTGCGCGGTGTGCTCGTACAGGGTGCGCACGGTGGCAGGCGGGATATCCCGGCCCCCCAGCCCCACGATGTAGCCGTTGACCTGAATCGGGGTGCCATAAAGCGTGCTGTGCACCTCGCCGGCTACAATCGAGCCCACGCCCACCGACAGCGCTTTCTCCAGCACCGCCACCTTGGCCACCCGGGAGAGGGCGCTCGCCAGCTGGCTCTTGGGGAAAGGCCGGTAGCAGCGGATGCGAATCGCTCCTGCCCGCTGCCCCTGGGCCCGCAGCTCGTCCACCACGCCTTTCACGGTGGAGCTGAGGGTGCCCATGGTGATCATGGCCACCTCGGCGTCATCCATGCGGTACAGGTCGAGCAGGCCGCCCGAATAACGGCCGAACATGTCGCCAAAGGAGCGGGCCGCCTCCTCCACCACCGGCGCGGCGCCCGCCAGCGCCTGGTGGAAGAGGTAGCGGGCTTCCAGGTACTTGTCCGGCTCCATGAAGGCGCCCATGGTGAGGGGCGCGGCCGGGTCCAGCTTCACCAGCGGATCATAGGGGGGCAGGTAGGCGTCCGCCTGCTCCTGCTCGGGGATATCAATGGGCTCGAAGGCATGGGTGAGGATGAAGCCGTCCATGCACACCATCACCGGCAGCGCCACCCGCTGGTCTTCGCCGATGCGGTAGGCCTGCAGGTGCATGTCGGCTGCTTCCTGGTTGTCCTCGGCGTAAAGCTGCAGCCAGCCCGCGTCGCGCACGGAGATGGAATCCTGCCAGTCATTCCAGATGGACAGGGGGGGCGAGATGGCGCGGTTGGCCACCGTCATCACCACCGGCAGCCGCAGCCCGGCCAGGTTGTAGACCACCTCGTTCATCAGCAGCAGGCCCTGGGAGCTGGTGGCGGTGTAGGTGCGCACCCCGGTAGCGCTGGCTCCCAGCACCACGGAGGCGGCCGAGAACTCGCTCTCCACGTTCACAAACTGGGCCTGCAGCTCGCCGTTGGCCACCTTTTGCGAGAGAAACTCCACGATATGCGTCTGCGGGGTGATGGGATAGGCCGACACCACCTGGGGCCGGCAGCGGGTCACCATCTCCGACACGCCCTGGGAGCCTTCCAGTACCCTTTTCATGCCTTGTTTTCCTCTGGTTTCATTTCAATGTCCTGTTTGGGGCAGACGGCGGCGCACAGGCCGCAGCCCTTGCAATAGTCCAGGTCGGCCTCGAAATGCTTCCCCTCGCCGAACACGCATCCCTCCGGGCAGATGTACTCGCACTGCCGGCAGCCGATGCACTCCTGGTGCAGAAACACCGGCCGCTGCACCCGCCAGCTGCCGGTCTTGGTGTTGCGGCTGGTGCCGGGCTTGACCACTCCCGCATGCGGGATCGCCATGCTATCCCTCCTTCACCAATGCGTAGGCCCGCCGAGCGGCCTTGACGTTCTTTTCGGCGGCTTCCTGGGGCCAGCGGTGGCGGATGGCCCGCTCGATGGCCTCCAGGCTCACCAGCCCGGTGGCGGCGGCAAAGGCGCCCATGAGCGTGGTGTTGGGGATGGGCCGGCCCACCTCCTCGCGGGCGATTGCCAGCGCGGGCACGGTGATCACCCGGGCGTCCGTCTGCAGCGCCAGCTGCGCGGGCGGCTGGTCGCTGTTGACGATCACCACACCTCCCGGCCGCAGTCCACTCAGCACGTCCACCACGCCCAGCAGGGTGGGGTCCTGCACGATCACAATATCCGGCTCGTACACCTGGGTGCGGGCGCGCACCGGGGCATCGCTGATGCGCACGAACGCCTGCACGGGCGAGCCCATGCGCTCCGAGCCGAAGGCAGGGAACGCTTGCGAGTGCTTCCCGTCCTCAAAGGCGGCGATCGCCAGCAGCTCGCCGGCGGTCACGTTGCCCTGGCCGCCTCTGCCATGAATGCGAATCTCTTTCATCATTGCCCTTTCCTCTACGTGGCGCGGCCGCGGTGCTTCCCGGTAGCGCTGGGCCGCAGGTGGTCCGGCAGGTGGGCCGAAGCAAAAAACCCTATCTATTTCCGTGCCGGCAGGGCGCTTCCTTCCCGGGGGCCGAGCAGGAAAACCAGGCAGCGGAGTCGGCACCTACTCCCGGCGGCCGCACCGGCAGAGCATAGCAGCACTTGCACCCGAGCACGCAGGGCGACGCGCCCCGCTGGCTGCGACTATGATAGCACTCCCCGCCGGCACGCCGCAACGCGCGCCGGGCTCAGGGCGGGGAGAGCAGCAGGGCGGTATGGGCGATGGGGGCGCCGAAGCCGTGCTGGGCCGCCCCCCGCCGCAGGTGGAGCAGGCAGCCGGGACAGTCGGTGGCCACCACCTGGGGGGCGGCGGCGGCGAGGCACTCCATCTTGCGGGCGAGGATGCGCATGGCCACCGGCTCCAGCCGCAGGGCGTAGGTGCCGGCAAAGCCGCAGCAGCGGTCGGCCTCCGCCAGCTCCACCAGCCGGTAGCCGGCCGCCGCCAATAGCTCCGCCGGCGCCTGCGCGATCCCCAGGCTGCGCTTTAGGTGGCAGGACTGGTGGTGGGCCACGGTGCGGCCCTCGCCCACCGGCAGGGGTGGGAAGCCGCGGGCCGCCAGCAGCTCGCAGAGCTCGCGGGTGCGCGCGGCCACCCGGGCCGCCTCCTGCTCCAGCTCGCTCCCTGCCAGCAGGCGCGGGTACTCCTGGCGCAGGGCCACGCTGCAGGTGGGGCAGACGGTGATGATGGTCCCCGCCGTACCCGCCAGCAGCCGCACCGTCTGCTCTGCCATGCGCCGGGCGGCCGGCAGGTCGAGCAGGTGCAGCGCCGGCATGCCACAGCAGCCGGCCGGCAGCAATTCCGGCCACAGCCCCGCCTCCAGCAACAGGCGCCGCGCTGCCAGGCCCACCTCCGGGTACACGTGGCTCACCAGGCACCCGGGGTAAAGCTGCACCGGCTCCGCCTCCCTCTCCGTAGGGCGGGAGCTTGCCTGCTGGCCCTGGGCCCAGAGGGAGGCCAGGGGCTCGGCCGCCAGGGGCGGTGCGGCCCGCAGCGCGGCACCGCCGGGCAGGGGCAGGGCGGCAAACACCCCCCAGGCCGGCCCCAGCAGCCGCTGCCCCAGGCGGGCGGCGCCTGCCGCCGCCTGCAGGCGGGAGGGATGGGCCAGCACCCAACTGGCCGCCCGGGTGGGCAGGGGGACGCCGGCCTGCTGGGCCTGCCGCTCCTTGACCACGCGCACCAGCCGGGGGGTGTCCACCTTTGCCGGGCAGATGTCGAGGCAGTAGCGGCAGCCGGTGCACAGCTCCAGCATCTCCTTGGCCGCGGCCGCCCCCTCCAGGCCGGCGGTGAGCACGCTGCCGATGCCGCCGTGGTAGGTGCGCCCGAAGACATGCCCGCTCACCACCTGGAAGGCCGGGCACAGGTTCAGGCAGGCCGAGCACCTGATGCAGTAGAGCGCCTCCCGCAGCTCGGGGTCCTGCCGCATCGCCTCCCGGCCGCCGTCGAGGAAGATGATGTGCAGCTCCCGGGGCCCGTGCACGCCGATGGTGAGCTCCTTTTCGATATCGGCGGTGCGGCTGGGGCCGGTGATGAAGCTGGTGTAGGCGGTGAGTTTCTGCCCGGTGGCGCAGCGGCCCAGCAGCTTGAGGATGGGAACGGTATCCTCCAGCGCCGGCACCAGCTTCTCCAGCCCCACCACCGCCGCATGCACCGGGGGCAGGCTGGACACCAGGCGGGCGTTGCCCTCGTTGGTGGCGATCACCAGGGTGCCGCTCTCGGCGATGGCGAGGTTGGCCCCGGTCACCCCCAGCCCGGCCTCGCTGAAGGCCGGCCGCAGCTCCTGGCGGGCGAACTCCACCAGGGTGGGGATGTCCGGAGGCAGCCGCCGCCCGGCCTGGCGGGAGAAGATCTCGGCGATCTGCTCCTTGGTCTTGTGGATGGCGGGGGTGACGAAGTGCGAGGGGCGCTCGCCGGCGAGCTGCACGATGTATTCGCCCAGGTCGGTCTCCAGCACCCGCACCCCGCGCTCTGCCAGGGCGTGGTTGAGGCCGATTTCCTCGGTGGCCATGGACTTGGACTTGACCACCAAGCGGGTGCCCAGCCGCTGGGCCAGCGCCACCAGGTAGCCGCGGGCCTCGGCGGCGGTGGGTGCCAGCACCACCTGGGCGCCGAGCTGCTCGGCCTCCTGCCGGAAGCGCTCGTAGAGCTCGGGGAGCTGGGCCAGCGACCGCTCCTTGACCTCCCGCACCTGCTGGCGCAGGGCAGCAAAATCGAGGCCCTGCAGGGCGTCTTCCCGCTGCTTTTCGTAGGATTCGCTGGCGCGGCGCAGCGCCTCTGTGAGCTGGGGATCGGCGGCCGCCCGGCGCACCCGCTTCATGAACTGGCGATGGGATTCCTGGGCCATGGCTCCCTGGCGGCAGCGCAAGGCGGCTGCCGCGGTGTGCTCACTTTCGCACGGGCAGGGGAGGGGTGTCAATGAGGGGAGAGGCCTATTGGGCCTGCTTGGGGGTGAGGTAGGCAGTGATAGACTGCCAGAAGGTGCCCCGCCAGTACTTGGCGTGGCCGTCGGCATAGCCCTGCATCTGGGTGCCCAAGCCGTCCCCCAGGTAGGGGCCGCCAGGCATGCCCGGGAGGGGAGGCAGGAAGTGCTTGTGGACGTAGGTTTCGCTGTACCCCTCGTGCACCCCATAGGAGTCGCAGCCCAGCATGATCACCCGCCCCGGGTTGTCCATCTCGGAGAGCCGGGAGCCGCAGGCGAAGAACTCGTCGGCGTTGGCGTCACCGGTGCCGCCGCGCAGGATGCCCTCGGGGGCGGTGTCGGGGTCACTGTCATCGGGGGCAAAGAGGTAGAGCAGAGAGGCCAGGGGGGAGCGGGTGGCCAGGTAGCCGGGGTCGGTACGCCGGCCGTGCCCTGCGCAGGCCCAGAAGTAGGAGCCGCTCTCATCCACCTTGCCGGGGTAGGTGGTCACCCCGGGCCGGTCCCGGGTCAGCTCCGCCCGCACCGTGGGGCAGGTGAAGACGCCGTCATTGCGCAGGTAGGGTGTGAGCACGTCTCCCAGCATCCAGTTGGCATAGCCCTGCCCGGGCAGGGGGGGCGAGAACTGGGGCAGGGGGTGGGCGCCGCTGTCGTTGTAGTCAAAGTCCACCCGGGGCAGGCGCTCGTCGTAGTCCTGGGCGTACAGCATCACCGCCAACAGCAGCTGCCTGACATTGGAGAGGCAGGTAGCCTTGCGGGCCTGCTCCCGCGCCTGCGCGAAGGCGGGGAACAGCACCGCGGCCAGGATGGCGATGATGGCCACCACCACCAGCAGCTCGATCAGGGTGAAGCCTTTGCTCATCGCATGCCCCCCAAAGCATACGAGGCGGCAGCCGCTATACGGCCTCCTCCGTCTTCTTCTCGACCAGTTCCGGCTCCACCGGGGCGGCCTCTGCCGCCTCCTCCACGGTTTCCGCGATAGGCGGCGTGACCAGGGCCACCGCCTCCTCGGCGTGCCCCAGCAGCTCCACTCCTGCGGGCACCTGCAGGTCGCCCAGGTGCAGGGCTTCGCCCACCTGCAGGTGGGCGATATCGGCGGTGATACGAGCCGGGATGTCGGTGGGCAGGCACTCCACCTTCACCTCGTGCACCAGTTGGCTGAGCACGCCGCCTTCCCGCATCCCTGCCGGCTCCCCGCTCAGCGCCACCGCCACCATGGCCTGCACCTTTTCGGTGAGCGACACCTGGTGCAGGTCCACGTTCAGCAGGTCGCCCCGGATGGGGTCCCGCTGCACCGCCGAGATCATCACCAGCGGCCCTTCCTTGCCGTCGGGGAACTGCAGCTGCAGCAGGGCGCTGCTATGCAGGCGCCGGCCGAAGCGGAGCGCGAATTCCCGGGCGTTAACGGCGATGGGCTGTGGCGCCGTGCCCCGGCCAAACACCACGCCCGGCACCAGCCCCTGGGCGCGCAGCCGCCTGGCTGCTGCCTTGCCGCTCTGGGCACGGGGCACTACTTCCAGTATCTCCTGGGCCATCGTTACTCCTTCAGGGAGGGGGCTGCTATCGCTTATCCTCCACCCAATGCTTGTCAAAAAGATTGCTCACCGAGAGGTCGTCGTGCACGCGGTGGATGGCCTCGGCCAACACCGGCGCCATGGACAGCACCTTGATCTTGGGCCGCTCTTTCTCCGGCGGCAGGGGGATGGTGTCGGTGATCACCACCTCCTCGATGCAGGAGTTCTGCAGCCGGTCCACCGCGTTGCCGGAAAGCACGGCATGGGTGGCGCAGGCATAAATCTGGGCGGCGCCCCGCTGCCGGATGGCCTCCGCCCCCGTCACCACCGAGCCGGCGGTGTCAATCATATCATCCACGATGATGGCGCGCTTGCCGTCCAGGTCGCCGATCACCTCCATGATTTCCGCCTTGTTGGGCTCAGGCCGCCGTTTGGCAATGATGGCCAGGGAGGCCTGCAGCCGGTCGGCAAAGGCGGCCGCGCTGCCTACTGCGCCCACGTCGGGCGAGACCACCACCGTATTGCGATCACCATAGCCGGCCTGCAGCAGGTACTCGGCCAGGTAGGGGCCTGCGGGCAGATGATCCACCGGCAGGTTGAAGAACCCCTGGATGGAGGGCACGTGCAGGTCCACCACCAGGATGCGGTCGGCACCGGCGGTGGTGAGCAGGTCGGCCACCAGCTTGGCGGTGATGGGCTCCCGGCCCGCCGTTTTCTTCTCCTGGCGGGCATAGCCATAGTAGGGGATCACGGCCACGATGCGCCGGGCGGACGCCCGCTTCAGGGCGTCCATGATGATCAGCAGCTCCACCAGGTTGTCATTGGCGGGCGGGCAGGTGGGCTGCACCACGAATACGTCCGCCCCGCGCACGCTCTCGTTGATCTTGACCCTGATCTCGCCGTCCGAGAAGCGGCGCACCTCGGCGTCGGTGAGCTGCATGCCGAGCTGCTTGGCGATGTCGGCCGCCAGCTTGGGATTGGCGTTGCCTGTGATAATGCGCAGGTCATAAAGTGCCATTGCCGCCTCCTGGCCTTGCCCCAGGGCGCGCCGCCAGCACCTGCGCGGCGGCCTGCAGCTCCTCGAGGGTATTCACCCCCAGCGCCTCCCCGGGGTCCGGCGCCACCAGGGCCCGCACCTCCCCCCCGTCCTCCCGGAGCAGCCCCACCGCGTCAGTGAGGTAGAGCTCGCCCTTGGCGTTGTTCCCGTGCAGTCGGCATAGTACCTCAAAAATGGCCGGGGCCTCAAATACGTAGGTGCCGACGTTGATCTCGCGAATGGCGAGCTGCCCCGGGCTGCAGTCCGCGGCTTCCACGATGGCCTCCACCAGGCCGTGGGAGTTGCGCACGATGCGGCCATAGCTGCCCCCGTCCGGCAGCTCTACCGTGAGCAGGGCAGCAGCAGGCCGGAAGTGGTAATACATGTCCAGCAGGCGGGAGATGGTGGCCGCCTGAATGAGAGGGGTGTCGGCATAAATCACCAGCACCGGCCCCGCCCAGTCGCCCAGGGCCGCCCGGGCACACTGCAGGGCATGCCCGGTGCCCAGTTGCTCCGGCTGCAGGGCGCAGCGGCACCAGGAGGGGAGGGCGGCGCGCACCCGCTCCGCCTGGTGTCCCACCACCACCACCACCGGCTCCGCCCCTGCTGCCCGCACCGCCTCCAGCACGTGGTGCACCATGGGTTTGTCCAGCAAGGGCAGGACGGGCTTGGGGAGGGTGGATTTCATGCGGGTGCCGCCCCCGGCGGCGAGCACCACGGCGGCGAAGGCAGGCGTTCTGGGCATCGGCGCTCCAACGTCAGCGGCCCCGCCAGGGGGCCGCAGGCAGCAAGCATGTGGCTGGCGGGCCAGGACTCGAACCTGGGATCTTCAGATCCAAAGTCTGACGTGCTGCCGACTGCACCACCCGCCACCGTTGGCCCCATTCTACCAGATGCCGGCACCCTTGTCCACGCCGCCGGCCGCCGGGCTTCTGCTCGACGGGGACGCAGAGGCACGCCAGCCAGGAGCGAGGGCAAGAGCAGAGTGGGCGCATGCTATGCGCCCCTACAGGGGGAGGGGCAAGAGGAGAGCGGGATTTCTCGGTCGGCAGGGGCTCCCTCGAAATGACAAGAGGGAGGAGGTGCCCTCACCCCGACCCTCTCCCAGGGGGAGAGGGAGTGTGGGCGCAGGGAGAGGGAGATGGGGCAGGAGGCGGGCTCCTGCGCTACGGGGAGCAGAGCGGGCGCATGCTATGCGCCCCGACCAGGGGGAGGGGGGCCGGATTTCCCGTCGGCCGGGGCCTCCCTGGAAATGACAGGCGAGGCCGAAGGGATGGGGGCGAATCAGGCCTTGGCCCCTTCCTTGGGGCCCATCAGGCCGAACTTCATCAGGCAGCGGATGATCTCCACCCGCTGCTGATCGCTTTCGTGATAGGCCACGCTGAGCACGGCCACGCTGCCCCGGGTGGCGACGTCCTGGGTGTAGCCGTAGAGCACGTACCGGCCCCTGCCCAGCTCAAAGCGGTCCAGCAGGCCGCAGCTGACCAGGCCCTCCAGCGCCTTGCCCACCAGCGCCGGGTCACGGTAGAGGCGGCGAGCGATGGCCTCCCCCGTCTCCACAAAGCCCGGGTTCTGGTGGAAGAGGAGGGTGACCTCCAGCCTGACCAGGTCTGTGACCGCAACCTGCAGCAGCCGTGCCACCTCAGCGTCCATGCCGTTTCCCCCCGGGCCCTCAGGTCCCGGCCATCTCCTGGATGATGTGCTGCAGTGCGCGCACCGGGTCGGCGGCCTGGGTGATGGGCCGGCCGATCACCAGGTAGTCGGCCCCCGCCTGCAGGGCCTGGCCCGGCGCGGCCAGCCGCTTTTGGTCGCCCGCGGCCGCTCCTGCCGGCCGCACTCCGGGGGTGACGACCAGAAAGGTGGGGCCGCAGGCCGCCCGCACCGCCGCGATCTCCCCTGGCGAGGCCACCACGCCGTCCGCCCCCGCCGCCTGCGCCAGCCGGGCCAGGGCGGCCACCCGCTCGGCCACCGGGCCTTGCAGGCCCACCTCCGCCAGCGTCGCCTCATCCATGCTGGTGAGCAGGGTGACCGCCAGCAGCAGCGGCCGGGGGGTGAACCCCGCCACCGCCTCCCGGGCGGCCGCCAGCATGGCCTTGCCGCCCAAGGCGTGCACGGTAAACATGGCGGCTCCCGCCCGCCCCACCTGGGAGGCGGCCCCCGCCACGGTGTGGGGGATGTCGTGCAGCTTGGTATCCCAGAACACCCGGTGCCCCTGCCCGGCCAGGCGGCGCACCGCCTCGGGCCCGGCTGCTGCCACCAGCTCCAGCCCCACCTTAACCAAGCCCACCCTGCCCGCCAGGCGGGCGGCCATCTCCTCGGCCTCCGGCAGGGCCGGGTAGTCGAGGGCCAGGATAATGCGCTGGTAGGGCGCGAGAACTGCCATCAGGGCTCCAGCACCACCTTGATCGCGCCGTGCTCTCCCTTATGCTCGGCCACCTGGAAGGCGGCCAGGGCCTCGGCGAGCGGGAAAACGTGGGTGACCATGGGCGCGGCCTTGATCTTTCCCTCCGAGAGCAGGCGCAGTCCTGCCTCATATTCAGGGTACAGGTTGTTTGCCGACACCACGATGGTGCGCTCTCCTGCCATTAGATGCATGGGCAGGCGCATTTCCCCCACTCCCGCCGCCAGCTGCACCAGGCGGCCGCCTCGGCGCAGCATACGCAGCGACTGGTGGAAGCTCTGCTCGCTGCCCACGGTGTTGAAGACCGCCCCCACGCCCACGCCGCCGCTGGCCTCCAGCACCTCCCGCACCACGTCGGCGCGGCGGGCGTCCAGCGGCCGGGCCCCGAACTGCTGGGCCAGCTGCAATTGCTTTGACGAAATGTCAATGGCAAACGCCTCCGCCGCCCCCTGGGCCAGCGCCACCTGGGCGATGAGCAGCCCGATCACCCCGCAGCCAAACACCGCCACCCGCTCGCCCGGGCCGGGCAGGCCGCGGTTGACGGCGTGCACGGCCACCCCGGCCCCGTCGAGCAGCGTCGCCTCGTGAGGGGAGATGTGCTCCGGCAGGGGATAGGTGTGGTCGGCCCAGATGGGGCAGTATTCGGCCATGCCGCCGGGGTTGTAGGGCAGCCCCTGCCAGCCGGCGCCGTGGCCCAGGTGCTGGGTTTCCGGGCAGAGGTTGACCTGGCCCGCCTGGCACCAGAAGCAGTGGCCGCAGCCGCGAAAGGAGAGCACCGCCACCCGCTGGCCCACCAGGTGCTGCCAGGCCGGGCTGCCGGCGGCGCTGACCGTGCCGGAAAGCTCGTGGCCCAGGATCATGTTGGGCGGGTTGGGCTTGACCAGGCCCAGGGTGTGCTGGGCCCAGGGGTTTTCCCCGTGCAGGTAGCGCAGGTCGCTGCCGCAGATGCCGCAGGCGGCCACCCGCACCATTACCTGGTCGGGCCCCAGGGGCGGCACCGGCACCTCGGCCACTTCCAGGCGCCCCACCTCCCGGAGCAGGACGGCGCGCATGTCAGCCCACCTTCACGGTGGCGATGCCGAAGGGAGGAATGGTCACGCTCAGGGTGCCCTCCTTCATGCTGGCCGTGCTCGCCTTCAGCGGCCGCTCCAGCAGGTCAGTTTCCACCGCCGGGCCGTTGGGCTGGGCCAGGGCGGGGTCCACCTGCACCTGGGCCCGGGTCTTGCGCCCCTCCACCTCGTAGAGGCGGATGATGACGGCGCGGGAGTCCTCGGCCTGCTTGATGCCCATGATCATCACGTTGTCGGGCTTGACCACCAGCAGGGGCTTCTCGGCGGGCAGCTTGCCCCGGTGGCCGTCGGTGGCGACCACCACCGGCGGGTGGTTATAGCCGTAGCCGGCGCGGGCAGCGGTGCTGGCCGACCACTTGCCGGTGTGGGGCACCACAGCAAAGCGGATCTCGTGCTCCCCCATCTCGGGCAGGGGGTCGGGGTCATAGCTGCTGCGGAGCAGGGTCAGGCGCAGGGTGTCGTCCTTGGCGTCATAGCCGTACTTGCTGTCATTGAGCACGGCCAGGCCCACCTGGGCCGGCGCCGGCGCGCCCAAGCCCCGGCCCGAGAGGCCGGCCCAGGTGAGGGCCGGCACATCCTGGCCGTCCTTGGCGCGCTGCACGAAGCCGGCGGGCACCTCGTAGCTGGCCACGGTGTCGGCGGCCGCCACCGGGAAGGCCACCTTGAGCATGGGCACCCCGGTGCTGGGGGTGCCCCGCTCCAGCCAGTTGGCGTGGAGCTCAAAGTCCACCCGGTCCATCCCCGCCGCCAGGCTGACGGCCAAGGTAAGGCTGGAGTCGCCGTAATCGTGGGAGGTTTCGATCCGGGCCAGGTGCGGCCCCCGGGCGGTGACCCGGCAGTGGCCGCCCTGCACCAGGTCGGTTTGCCGCACCACCTGGCCGATTTCCCAGGCGGTCATGCCGTGGGGCGCTTCCTGCAGCACCTGCAGCAGCCCCAGCCGCCCTCCTGGCGGCACCAGGTCATAGCCGGTGCGCTTATCCACCAGGTGGAGGAGGGCCCCCGAGGCCGGCTCCACCTCTACCCGCAGCCGCTCGTTTTCCATCACGTAGTCCGAGACGCTGACCCCGCCTGCGGCCGCCGGCTCGGCCACCTCCCGCAGCCCATAGGCCCGGTAACCGCCGGCGGGCAGGGGCGCTACCGGGAAGGCCACCTCCACGAAATCGTGGCCCCAATAGTTGCCCCGGTGCACCACCTGCGCCCGGGTGAGCTTGCCGTCGGGGGCCACCGCGGCGATGCGGTCGTTGGCCCAGCTGCGGTTCCAGATCTTGGTCCTCACCAGGGCCGGCCGCTCCCAGGGGCAGGGATTATAGACCAGCACCGCCTCCGTCTCACCGCCCCCGCCCAGCCGGCTCAGGTCGCCGTACCAGGCACCATCGCCCACGCCCGCGCCGAGGCCGGGGCCGGCGGTCTTGCCCTTGCCCGCCAGGCTACTGGTATCCACCTGGGCGGCCAGAGCGCGCAGGGCGCGGGTGCGCACGGACTGGGTGGTGGCCAGGGTGCGCTGCATCAGCCCCTGCGCGTACTGATAGGTATCGCGCACACCCGAGCCGGGCAAGATGTCGTGGAACTGGTTGAACATGGTCATCTGCCAGGCCTGGGCCAGCTCTGAGCGGGGATAGGCCATGCCCGCCACCCCCCGGCCCACCAGTGCCGCCAGCTCGGCTTCCACGCAGGCGTTTTCGCAGAGCCGATTGGCGCGCTTGACGTTGCTTTGCGAGGTGTAGCAGCCCCGGAAGACGAAGTTGAGCTCCTCGTTCACCACCGGCAGTTGGGCGGCCTGGGGCTCGACCAGGTCGAAGTAGCGGTCGGTGGTGGACATCACCACCCGGGGGAAGATGGGCCAGGAGTTGAGCTCCCGGATGGTTTGGATGGCTTGCCGGGTGGGGCCGCCGCCGTGGTCGCCCACGCCGTAAACCCAGAGCACGTCCTTGAGCCCGGTTTCCTGCTCGAAGTGCAGGGCCACCTCGCCCAGGTGGGGGCCGATGGAGCCGTTGTAGCCGTAGGGGGCGTCGTCATAGGCGAGCACCCGGGAGCCGTCCTTCCCCTGCCACCAGTAGAGGCGGCGCCCCTTGCCGCCGCGGTGGTGGTAGTAGCGGGTGACGCCGGCGCGGCGCAGGATGCCGGGGACGGTGTGGGCGTGGCCGAAGGTGTCGCATTCCCAGTCAATCTTGACCGCGTCCAGCCCCAGGCCCAGGTGGTCCCGCAGCCAGCGCTTGGCGTAAAGCAGGTGGCGGCACATGATCTCGCCGGAGGCCAGGTTCTTGTCGCCCTCCACCCAGGTGCTGGCGGTCACCTCCCAGCGCCCCTCCGCCACCCGCTTGCGGAGGGCGGCAAAGACCTCGGGCGAGTAGTCCTGCATCGCCTGGTAGACGGAGACCTGGCTCTGGGCGAAGGTGAAGTCGGGGAATTCGGCCATGAGGCGGTCCATGGTGGCGAAGGTGTCGTGGGTGACGCTCACCGTTTCCGGCCAGGACCACATCCAGTTCATGTCTATGTGGGCGTGGCCCACGCAGTGCACGGTATATTCCTTGGCCGCCTTGCCGATGGGGGCCATGATCGCCTCTGCCTGTGCCACCGCCGCCTCCACGTCGAGCGGCCCGGGGGCGGCCACTGCCTGCTGCACCACCTTCAGTGCGCGCAGGATCAGCTTCTCCCACTGCTCCCCCTGCTGGGGGCTGCGGGCCGCCAGCGCCCCCGCCAGGTTGACCTCCGCCTGGAAGCGCTCGATCACCTGGCGGCGCCCCCCGGTATGCTCTGCCAGCGCCTTCAGGGCGCTGTCCAGCTCCTGTGCGAACGACATGGCCGTCCCTTCCCTCTCTGCTGCTGGTTTGGTATCCAGGGTGAGCAGGGCGGTGATGCCGAGCAGGATCACCATGCCTGCCAGCACCAGCGCCCTGGCCCGGAATGTGCGGCCGAACCGCCTGCTCATGCTGCCTCCCGCCGACCGCACCTGAGGGCCGGCTCGCCCTCCCCCTTCTCCGCCCAGGCCGGCGCCACCTGCCGCTGGCCCCACCCGCAGGGAGCCCCCGGCCCAGCGGCGAAACGATGGGCAGCATGGAGGAAGAGGCGCGGGCGGCGCTGCGGGCCGCCCTGGAGGACGAGCAAGCTTTCCTGGCCCTGGTGGCCAGCGACCGGGAGCCGGCGGCAGAGATGCCGTGGGTGAAGGTAGCGGTGCGGCCGGTGCTGGTGCGGGGGCGGCGGCGCCTGCAGTTTTCCTACTTTGACGGCAAGCAGGACATCACCCAGAACTACCTGCGGGCGGCGGCACCCCTGGACCAGCTGCTCTCCCTGCCCTTCCGCCAGTGGCACCTGCAGTCGCGTGCCGGCGACCTGCAGGTGCGGGTGCGGCGGGGCCGGACGGTGCTGCGGCGCGCCCCGCCCTCCCGCAGCGGCGAGCCCGACCTGGCCCATGACCGGCAAAAGCGCCAGCCGCTCTCCCTGCAGGCTCCCGACCCCTTCCTGCAGGCCATCGGCATCATGGACCAGGCAGGCAAGGTGAGCGCTTCCCTGCAGGCGAAGGCGCACCAGGTGAACGAGTTCCTGCGCCTGCTGGCCCAGGTGCTGCCCGCCCCCCCGGCCGGCGCCCCCCTGGGCATTGTGGACTGTGGCTGCGGCAGCGCCTACCTCACCTTTGCCGCCTACCACTACCTGCACTACCGGCAGGGCCTGCCGGTATGGGTAGCTGGAGTTGACGCCAACGAGCAGGTGATCGCCAAGTGCCGCCGCCTCTGCCGGGAACTGGGATGGCAGGGGCTGGAGTTTCACCGGGCGCAGATCCTGGCCTACGAGCCGCCGGCACCGCCGGCGGTGGTGCTCAGCCTGCATGCCTGCGACACCGCCACCGACGAGGCGCTGGCCCAGGGGGTGCGCTGGGGCAGCGAGCTGATGCTGGCTGCCCCCTGCTGCCAGCACGAGCTGCGCGCCCAGCTGCGCTCGCCCCTGTTCCGGCCCCTGCTGCGGCACGGCATCCTGAAGCAGCGCACCGCCGATCTGCTCACCGACGCTTTCCGCGCCCTGCTGCTGCGCATCATGGGCTATCGCACGGACGTGGTGGAGTTCGTCTCCCCGGAGCACACCTCCAAGAACCTGCTGATCCGGGCCCGGCGCGGCCTGCCGCCAGGGAACCGGGCCCTGGCGCGGGAATACCGGGAGCTGCGGGATTTCTGGGGGGTGCAGCCTGGCCTGGAGCGGCTGCTGGGGGAACAGGTCCGGCCACTTCTGGACGAGGGATAACGCCATGCTCTGGCACCACGAGCCGCCGCACTGGGAGGCCCGGGACGACCTGCTGGTAGTGACCACGGCGCCGCGGACCGACTTCTGGCGCGCCACCCGCTATGGCTTTGTGCTTGATGACGGGCATTTCTACTACCAGGTCGCCCAGGGCGACTTTGACGCCCAGGTGAAGGTGATGGGTGCCTACCGGGACCTCTATGACCAGGCGGGGTTGATGGTGCGGGTGGACGAGGCGAACTGGCTCAAGTGCGGCATCGAGCTGGTGGAGGGCGTGCAGCACGCCAGCGTGGTGGCCACCCGGGACTACTCCGACTGGTCCGTGCTGCCCCTGGCCCAGGCGCCGGCGGCGCTGTGGCTGCAGGTGGCGAGGCGGGGCGACTCCCTGGAGGTGCGCTGCTCGCGGGATGGGGAGCACTACCAACTGCTGCGGCTGGCCTACCTGGTGCCGGTGCCGCAGGTGCAGGTGGGGATGATGTGCGCCTCCCCCCAGGGCGGCGGCTTCACTGCCAGCTTCCAGGGGTTTGCCGTGCTGCCGCCATCGCGGGATTAGGTTGCAGGGGAGAGGGGAGGGGCAGGCGGGCGCATGCCAGGCGCCCCTACGGACCAGAGGACGGGCGCATGCCAGGCGCCCCTACGGACCGCCCCGTCCTTGACGGCGCCGCGGCGCCTTGCCTATAATCAGCCGTCAACCGGCAGACCGTGCCCGCCCATTTCCCACAGGGGGTAAGAGCGTTGGAGATTGAGGACATCATCGGCTGCGAGATCCTGGATTCCCGGGGCAACCCGACGGTAGAGGTGAACGTGTTGCTGGCGGACGGCTGCACGGGCCGTGCCAGCGTGCCCTCCGGCGCCTCCACGGGCAGCCACGAGGCGCTGGAGCTGCGAGACGAGGACCCCGCCCGCTACGGGGGCAAGGGCGTGCTGAAGGCGGTGGAGAACGTGAACGACCGCATCGCCCCCGAGCTGATCGGCATGGACGCCACCGACCAGGGGGGCGTTGACCAGATCATGATCCAGCTCGACGGCACTCCCAACAAGGAGAGCCTGGGCGCCAACGCCATACTGGGGGTCTCCCTGGCGGTGGCGAAGGCGGCAGCGGAGGCGGTGGGCCTGCCCCTCTACCAGTACCTGGGCGGGGTGGCCGGCCGCAGCCTGCCCGTGCCCATGATGAACATCCTCAACGGCGGCAAGCATGCGGATAACAACGTGGATCTGCAGGAGTTCATGTGTATGCCGGTGGGCGCCCCCACCTTCAGTGAGGGCCTGCGCATGGGCGCCGAGGTATTCTATGCCCTGAGGAAAGTGCTCAAGGACCGCGGGCTGTCCACCGCGGTGGGTGACGAGGGAGGCTTTGCCCCCAACCTGGGCTCCAACGAGGAGGCGATCCAGGTGATCATGCAGGCCATCGAGGCCGCCGGCTACAGGGCGGGCGAGGAGGTGGCGATCGCCCTGGACCCGGCCGCCTCCGAGTTTTTCAGCAACGGCCGCTATGAGCTGCGGGGCGAGCACAAGAGCCTGGACGGCGATGGTCTGGTCGAATATTACGCCTCTCTGTGCGGGCGCTATCCCATCGTCTCCATCGAGGACGGTGCGGCTGAGGACGACTGGGACACCTGGAAGAAGCTGACCGACCGCCTGGGGCAGCGGGTGCAACTGGTGGGCGACGATATCTTTGTGACCAACGTGAACCGGCTGCGCCAGGGCATCGAGCGGGGGGTGGCCAACTCCATCCTGATCAAGGTGAACCAGATTGGCACCCTGACCGAGACCCTGGATGCTATCGAGATGGCCAAGCGGGCGAGCTACACGGCGGTGATTTCCCACCGCTCCGGCGAGACGGAGGACGTCACCATCGCCGACATTGCGGTGGGCACCAACGCGGGGCAGATCAAGACCGGCGCCCCCAGCCGCACCGACCGGGTGGCGAAGTACAACCAACTGCTGCGCATCGAGGAGCAGTTGGGAGACATTGCCCGCTATGGCGGCCCCGACCTCTTCTATAACCTGCGCCCGTAGGCCGCCGGGCCTGCGCCAAGGGAGTACCAGGTGCGCCGCACGAAGATCGTCTGCACCCTGGGCCCGGCCACCGACCGGGAGGGGGTGCTTGCCAGCCTGGTGCGGGCGGGCATGAACGTGGCCCGCCTGAACTTTTCGCACGGCACGCCCCAGGAGCACCTGCGCCGGCTGCAGGCGGTGCGCGCCCTGGCCGAGCGCGGGGGAACGCCCCTGGCCATCCTGCAGGACCTGTGTGGGCCCAAGCTGCGCCTGGGCGAGGTGCCGGGCGGCCCTGTGCACCTGGCCCGAGGCCGCTCGCTCACCCTCACCACCCGGCCTGCTCCGGGGCCGGAGGCGGTGCAGATCAACTATCCCCCGCTGCTGGGATTCCTGCGGCCGGGTGAGCGCATACTGCTGGGTGACGGCCTGCCCCAACTGCGCGTGGAGCGGGTGGAGGCCGACCAGGCCCTGACCACGGTGGTGGCGGCAGGCACCGTCAGCTCGCACCAGGGGCTGAGCGTGCCGGACACGGAGCTGCCGATTGCCGCGGTCACGGAGAAGGACCTGGCTGACCTGCGCTGGGGCATCGAGCAGGGGGTGGACTGGGTGGCCGCCTCCTTTGTGCGCAACGCGGAGGACCTGGCTCCCCTGCGCGGCCAGATGGAGGCGGCGGGGGTGCAGATACCGGTGATCGCCAAGATCGAGAGGCGGGAGGCGATTCGCAACCTGGACGCCATCATTGCCGCCGCGGACGGGATCATGGTGGCCCGGGGCGACCTGGGGGTGGACATGCCCCTGGACCAGGTGCCGGTGCTGCAGAAGCAGATCATTCGCAAGTGCAACCTGGCGGGCAAGCCGGTGATCACGGCCACCCAGATGCTGGAGTCCATGATCACCCGCCCCCGCCCCACCCGGGCCGAGGTGACGGACATCGCCAACGCGATTGTGGACGGCACGGACGCCCTGATGCTCTCCGGCGAGACGGCGATCGGCGCCTACCCCCGCGCCGCCGCGGCCATGATGGCCCGGGTGGCTGCGCGCGCGGAGCCGCTGATTGACTATGCCCAGGTGCGGGCGCGGCTGGCGGCGATGCGCCTGGTTTCGGTGACGGACGCCATCAGCGCTTCCTGCACCGCCATCGCCGACGACCTGGGGGCGCGGGCCATCATCACCTCCACCAGCTCGGGCTATACCGCCCGCTCGGTGTCCAAGTACCGCCCTCGCACCCCCATCGTGGCGGTGACGCCCCGGCCCCAGACCTACCGCCAGCTGGCCCTGGTGTGGGGGGTGACCCCCCTGCTGGTGGCGCCTTTCGCCACCACGGACGAGATGCTGCACGAGGCGACGGAGGGGGCCAAGCGGGGGGGGTGGGTGCGGGAGGGGGACATGGTGGTGGTCACCGCCGGCCTGCCGGTGGGCATGCCGGGGCGCACCAATTTCATCCGGGTGGGGGTGGTGGGGGATACCATCGCTTAGTTGCCTTAGCGCCCGGCTTTTGCTACACTATCGCCAGGCTGCCTGAGGGCCCATCACAGCAAAGCTGAGCCTGGCCTTGGCAGAGACGCAGCGGTTATCGGCAAATCCGCTCACCCGCCGCCAGTTCCTGCGGTTGGCCGGCCTGGGGGTGGTGCTCGCCCTGGCCGGCGGCGCCTTTCTCTACCTGTGCTGGAAGGTGCCCCGCCCCTTCCTCATCCAGCGCCAGCAGCAGGCCGAGCTGGCCACCCTGCAGCGCCAGCTTGCCGCGCGCACCGGCGAGCATGGGGCCTTGGCTGCCGAGATGGGCGCGCTCTCTACCCCGGAGGGGATGCGCCTGGAGGCCCGGCGGCTGGGATACGTGCGGCCGGGAGAGCGCCCCCTGCGCTTCCTCACTCCGCCTCCGCCGCCGGCCCGGCCCCAGGTAGGCCCACCGCCCCCGCCCCCCCTCTCGGTGCAGCTGCATCGGGGCACCCACGCCGCCCTGGACCGGGTGCAGCGGGCGCTGATCCGCTTCATCCACGGCGGCTGATCTTCCTCCCGCCCGCACAAAAGGAACGGGCTCCCGGTTGCCCGGGAGCCCGTTGTGCGCGTGAGGTGGGTTGGCTTAGAAGCGGACTGCCAACTCGCCTCTGATCACCTGCAGGTCGTCGTGCGGCAGAGCCGGGTCGGTCTGCAGGATGTTGTCGGCGTTGCGTCGGCCATAGAGCAGGGTGAAGTCCACGTTCTCGGCCAGCGCCTTGCTCAGGCTGACCACGAAGGCCGAATCAGCCGGTGCCCACTTGTCGGGCTTAGGCTCACCGCTGCGGTTGCCGCCTGCGCCGAGCCACTCCAGGTAGTCGCCGTTGAAGGCATCGCCGCCGTACCAGCGGATGCTAAGCGGCATGGTGCTGCCCAGCAGCCGCTTCCAGGTGAAGGTGAGCTCCCAGCCCTGGGCCACGTTGGTGGGATCCAGGAACAGGGGGCGGTCCACCCAGTTGATGTAGTCCGGCGACAGCTCGGCGTAGGGGTGCATCAGGGTGAAGGGCAGGTTGATCACCGGGCTTGACACGTCAATCCCGTCGATCTGACCGGCCGCGTTCAAGCTCGTCGGCTCAACGTTCACCACATACAGCGGCTGCAGCCGGCCCCACTTGGCGCCGAAGCTAAAGGAGGAGTTGTCGAACAGGTCAACACCGGCCACCAGGGCCGTGTTCTGCTCCGGGTCGAGCTTGCTCAGGCTAAGCCCGGTGACGTTCCGGGTGAGCCAGGCGTACTCGGCGAAGAGGCGGCGGCCGAACACGGAGCCGTTGAGGTCCGCGCTCCAGCCGGCCTCGTGGCCGCGGCCGTTAGCCAGCCAGTTGCCGCCCAGGGTCCAGCTTCCGACGGGGAAGACGACCCGGGTGGCGACGTAGTTGTCCATGCCGCTGGTCTCCTGGATGGAGCCGGGCGGCACGGGCAGGCTGCCAATACCGCCTAACATCTCACGGTCGAGCATGCCATTGATGACCGAGATCTGGAGCGGCCCCACGTTGGTGTCGAGGATGACGGCCTTGATGGCCTGCATGTCGTTGTCCACCAGCAAGCCCTGGCCCCAGCCGAAGTAGGACTTACCGATGGTCCAGTCCACCGGCAGCAGGTAGGAGGTCTTGATCTTGGCATAGGCCTCGTCAAAGCTGACCGTGTCCATGATGCCGGTAGCATTGATAGCCTGGCCGTTCGGGGAGTTGGACCCCCAGACGGAATCCAGGTTAGCGAGGTTGTTGCGCGGCTCCGCCAGCAGGGTCACGTGCACCGCCAGGTTGTCGGTCATGTCGCCGTCGAAGATGATCCTGGTGCGCAGGCTAGCGAAGTCGTTGGGCTTCCAGGCATCCTTGAGCGAGTCAGAGGGAGGGATGACCCCCGGCTCCATGCTGAATGGATACCCGGTGGACTTGCCGCTCTTCAGCTGCAGGCTGCTGCCGTACCAGCCGAAGCGGTAGCGGATGTCACCGCCCACCTTGAGCTTGGGCAGCTCCACGGGGGGCACGGCCTCGAGCGCTTCCACGCGCCGGGTGAGGTCGTCCACGTCAGCCCGCAGCTGCTCGAGCTCCGGCAGGAACTCCGTCCGCAGCCGTTCCAGCAAGGCCTTTTGCTCATCAGTGAGCCCTGCGGCCGGCACTGGCGGAGGCGGCGGAGGCGGCGGAGGCGGCGGAGTTACGGCCGCGCCCGCCTTGGCGTAGGTGCGGTCCACGTAGTCCAACATTCTGGCGATGGCGACCGCAAACTCATAGCGAGACAGCGCTTTCTGGCCCTTGAAGGTCCCGTCCGGGTAGCCCTCAAGCAGGCCAGCGCTGGCCAGCTTATCGATCGCGTTGTAGGCCCAGTGGTCGGTGGGAACATCAGCGAATGGCCCCTGGGCGAATGCCGGCACGCAGACTGCGATGAGCAGGGCCAGAACTGCCAGCCCTACCATGTACTTTGTATGCATGTGCCTTCTCCTTGGTATTTACAGACTGCCGGTGGGCCGCCGTTCACCAAGGAGCAAGGCGCGAGTTTCCATGTTTCCTCTGCTTCGTTCCTGGTTATGGGTCGGCTTCCCGGCTATGGCCTATCTGCCCCGGTTTCGTGGCCACTTAAGGCTTCTTTTCACCTCCTTTCGTCCACAGCCACCGGTGTTGGCAGCGTAGGGGCGAAGCTGTGGGCTCCAAGCCCAGCCCGGCCTTTCCGGGCAGTAGGCAACAAGCGGCAATATAGCAGCCCGGCGGCCCCCTGTGAACTCCTGCCGCGGGCCTACTTGTCAAGGTTTCGTCACCACCGCCCCTGACGGCCTACTTCGCAGCCGCTGGGGGAGCGACCGATAGATTTACAGTATTATAGCAGGGGGCGCCAAGAATGCAACCCCCTCCTGCGTTTTTTTGCAAACCAGGGCTCCCGGGCCTGGCGCAGGGATGCGCCCCCGGCACGATGAGGGAGGGCGGCTGCTTCCTTCCCGGCCGCGGTCGTGCTACAATAGCGGCGGCCTCCCCGGCCCTGGGAGCCTGCGTTGCATCTTAAGCGCCTGGAACTGGTCGGCTTCAAGACTTTCGCCGAACGCACCGAGCTCCTCTTCGGCCCCGGCATCACCGCCATCGTCGGCCCCAATGGCAGCGGCAAGTCGAATCTCTGCGACGCCGTAGTATGGGTGCTGGGCGAGCAGTCCCTGAGGTCGCTGCGCTCCTACCGGGCCCCTGACGTGATCTTCGCCGGCTCTGACGGCCGCCGCCCCATCGGGGTGGCCGAGGTATCGCTCACCCTGGACAATGCGGAGGGCGGGCTGCCCCTGGACTTCACCGAGGTGACCGTGACCCGCCGCGTCTACCGCTCTGGCGAGGGCGAGTACTTCATCAACAAGGCGCCGGTGCGCCTGCGCGACCTGCAGGAGCTGTTCCTGGACACGGGGGTGGGCAAGGAAGCCTACTCCATCATCAACCAGAACCAAGTGGACGCGGTGCTTTCCGCCCACCCGGAGGACCGCCGGGCCCTGATCGAGGAGGCGGCCGGCATCCAGAAGTACCGCCACCGCAAGCGAGAGGCCCTGCACAAGCTGGAGGCCACCAGCGCCAACCTGACCCGGGTGGCCGACATCATCGCCGAGCTGGATGCCGCCCTGGCGCCCCTGGCCGAGCAGTCACAGACCGCCCGCCGCTACCGGGAGCTGGCCCGGGAGCAGCAGGACCTGCGCATAGCCCTGCTCCTGGTACGCCGCCACCAGCTGGCCGAGGGCCTGGCCCGCAACGGGGACCGGGAGCAGGAGCTGGAGCAAGAGGCGGAGGCGCTGCGCACCCAGGCCGCGACCCTGGCCGCCCGAGAGGAGGTGCTGCGGGGAGAGCTGGCGGCCACCGAGGAGCGCCTGGAGGCGGCCCGGGCCCACTGCCAGTCCCTCAGTTCCGCTTGCGAGCGGGCTTCCGGCCGGGAGGCGCTCAGCCGCCAGGCCCTGGAGCACCTGGCTGCCCAGGAGCAGGCCGCCCAGGAGCAGCTTACCGCCTGCCAGGAGCGCATCACCGTGCTGCAGCAAGGGCTGGCCGAGCTGCAGGCCCTGGCGGCCGCCCTGGAGCAGGAGGAAGCGGCCCTGGCCGCCCAGATTGAGGAGCAGGAGGCCGCCCTGGCCGCCGCCGAGGAGCAGCTGCGGGCCGCTGCCGGGGGCGCCGCCGAGCTGCGCTCGGCCTACCTGCGCCTGGTGGACGAGCTGACCGGGCGGCGCAACTCCCTGGCCCAGTGCGATTCCATCTTGCGCTCCGCCGCCGCCCGCCAGGAGCGCCTGCAGGGACAGACGCAGGCCTGGCAGCAGGCTGCCGCCGCCACCGCTGCCGAGCGCGACCGCTTCCAGCAGCTGCTGGCCCGCCTGGAGCAGGACGGCCAGTCTCTGGCCGCTGACCAGGAGCGCCACCAGGCCGCCCTGGAGGCGGCGCGCGCCGCCGGGGAGCGCCAGGCCGAGGAAATGAGCGCCCTGCGCCAGGACCTGTCGGCCCGGCAGTCCCGCCTGGCCGCCCTGGTGGAGCTGGAGGAGGCCAAGGAGGGCTACTACCCGGGGGTGCGGGCAGTGCTTACCGCTGCCGCCCGGGGGGAGCTGGCGGGCGAGTTTTGGCCGGTGGCCGACCTGGTGCGGGTGCCCTCCCGCTACCAGCAGGCGGTGGAGGTGGCCCTGGGCAGCGCCCTGCAGGACATCGTAACTCCCGACCAGGCGCCGGCCGAGCAGGCGATCGAGCTGCTCAAGCGCACCCGGGCCGGCCGTGCCACCTTTCTGCCCCTTTCCCTGCTGCGCCCGGCGCCTCGCCTGCCCGCCCGGAGTGCGCGCGGCGACTGCCTGGGCGCGGCGGTGGACCTGGTGAACTTCGAGGAGCGCTTCCGGCCGATCTTCGAGCACCTGCTGGGCCGGGTGCTGGTGGCGCCGGACCTGGAGGCAGCCCTGCGCCTGGGGCGGGCGGAGTCCGACTGGCGCCAGATCGTCACCCTGGAGGGAGAGGTGATCCACCCCTCCCGGGCCATCACCGGCGGCAGCAGCCGCCCCTCGCCCCTCTTGGGGCGCCGCCGGGAGATCGAGGACCTGCGCCGCATTACCGCCGCCCTGCAGGCCGACCTGTTCCGGGCCGAGGCGGAGGCGGCGGCCACCAGCTCCCGGCTGGAGCGGGAGAGGGCCGAGGGGCAGAAGCTGGCGGAGGCCGGGGCCGAGCTGGAGCGGGTGGCGGTGCGTCACCAGGCGGACCTGCGCTCCTGCCAGGAGGAGCTGGCCCGCCTGGAGGCCGACCTGGAGGCGGCGCGGGCAGAGGCGAGGGCCCTGACTGCTGATTGCCAGGGGGCCGGCAGCGAGCAGCAGGAGCTGCGCGCCGCCATCGCGGCCCTGGAGGCCGAGCAGCGCCGCCTGGAGGCGGCGATGGGCCGCAACGAGGAATCACTGCGGGCGGAGCAGGGGCAGCGGGATGCCCTGGCCGGGGTGCTGCTGGAAACCCGCACCAGCCATGCTGCCGCCGCCGCCCGGGGCAGCGCCGCCCAGGCCACCATGGCCAGGGAGTGCGCCGATCTGGCCGGCGAGCAGGAGCTGCTGGCCACCCGCCACCAGGCCATCGCCGGCCTGGCCCAGCGCCGGCAGGAGCTGCTGGCCGACCTGGCTGCCCAGGGCGGGGAGTCGGCGCGGGCGGCCGAGGCCCTGGGCGCCGCCGAGCAGGCGGTGGAGCAGGCCCGGGAGAGCCGCCAGCAGGCCCTGGACGCCCTGGCCGCGTCCCTGGAGGCCCAGGCCTTGAACCGCCGGGAGCAGGAGGAAGCGGGCGGGCGCCTGCACCGGCTGCAGCTGCGCTCGGCCCAGCTGGGCACGGAGCTGGACCTGCTGCACGAGCAGCTCCAGGAGAGCTACCACCTGACGCCGGAGCAGGCCGCGGCCGCCTACCGCCCCCTGGAGCGCATGGAGGACCACAAGAGCCGCCTGGCGGAGCTGGAGGCCGAGATCGGGGAGCTGGGGGAGGTGAACCTGGGGGCGGTGGAGGAGTACGAGCGGGTATCAGGGCGCCTGGAGTTCCTGCGCACCCAGCTGGCCGACCTGGAGCAGGCCCAAGCGGACCTGGAGCAGGTGATCGCCGAGATTGACCGCACCAGCAGCGCCCGCTTTGCCGCCGCGTTCCAGGCGGTGGGGGAGCACTTCCAGCAGATCTTCTGCCGGCTGTTTGGGGGCGGCGGCACCAGTCTGGGCCTGACGGACCCCGAGCGGCCCCTGGAGGCGGGCGTGGAGGTGCACGTTACCCTGCCGGGCAAGCGCCCGCAGAACCTGCTCCTGCTCTCGGGGGGCGAGCGGGCGCTCACCGCCCTCGCCTTCCTGTTTGCCCTGCTGCGGGTGAAGCCCTCGCCCTTTGTGGTGCTGGACGAGATAGACGCCCCCCTGGACGAGGCCAATATCCTCCGCTTCACGGACCTGTTGGGCGACTTTGCCGACCAGTCCCAGTTCCTGGTGATCACCCACAACAAGGGCACCATCGAGGCTGCGGACACCATCTACGGGGTGACCATGGAGAAGCCCGGCATCTCCAAGCTGGTGAGCATGCGTCTGGCCGACCTGGAGCAGGGAAGGTCCGGGCCGGCGGGCGTGGAATAGGGGCAGGTGCGCGACAGCACCCGAATCTGCGCCTCAGGAGGCCTGCCATGGACAGGCGCGTGCTCCCCGGTACGGCCCTGGCCTGTGTGTTGCTCGCCCTGGTGCTTGCCGGCTGCGGGGAGATGCAGCGCCGGGACCTGCGCAGTGCCGCCAGCAGCTACCTGGACTGCGAGGTAAAGGGGCAGTGGTCCAACCAGTTCATGTACTACGACTCGGCGACCTCGCGCCTGCTCTTCAGCCCCTATGACAGGTCCACCTACCCCCTGCGCCCGGCCAGCATCACCTCCTACCAGATCAAGGAGGTGATGCTGGAGGGAAACAAGGCCCGGGTGGGGGTGACGCTGACCGTGGAGGCGTCCGATCCCTATCAGTCCATCCGCAGCGGCAGCTATGACGTGGAGCTGCTGTACATGGACCAGTCGGGGCACTGGGTGGTGGACGAGCTGAACACCCGCATCGCCTGGATTGACAAGCTGAAGGGCAAGGGCTTCGGCGCCTACTGGCTGCGGCAGCTCCAATCCGCGGCGGCCATCCGCCGCCACTAAGCCTGCCGGGCCAGGGCCACCGCCCCCAGCACCCCCCCGGCGTCGCCCAGGGCGGCCGGCACCACCTGCACCGCGGCCGCGTTTTCTGCCAGCGCGTACCGGCGCAGCGCGGCCCGCAGCGGCCCAAACAGGCACTCGCCCGCGTTGGCCACGCCGCCCCCCAGCACCACCAGGCTGGGGTTGAGCAGGTTCACCGCCGCCCCGATGGCCAGCCCCAGGTAGTGCGCGGTCTGGGCCATCAGCGCCTGGGCCAGGCGGTCGCCCGCCTGTGCCAGCTCGGCCACCTGCTGGGCGCTGATCTCGCCCTGCTGCCGGTGCAGGGCCGACGCCGGCTCCCTTCCCGCCCTCACCGCCTCCTGCGCCCGGCGGGCGATGGACCAGCCGCTGGCCAGGGCCTCCAGGCAGCCCCGGCGCCCGCAGGTACACTGGGGGCCGTTGGGCACGATCACCGTGTGCCCGATCTCGCCTGCCATGCTGGTGGCGCCCCGATAGATGTCACCGCCCACGATGACGCCCCCCCCGATGCCGCTGCTCACCGTCAGGTAGAGCAGCTCCCGGTGGCCGCGGCCGGCGCCAAAGACCGCCTCTCCCAGGGCGCAGGCGTTGCCGTCGTTGTCCATCACCACCCGCTGCTGGCCCAACGCCTCCTGCACCAGGCGGGTGAGCGGTACTCCCTGCCAGCCCTCCAGGTGGTGGCAGGTAACGGTAGTTTGGGCGGCAAAATCCACCGGCCCGCCGTAGCTGATGCCCACCGCGGCCGGCTCGGCCCCGGCCTGCGCGCAGGCCTGCTCTGCCAATTGAGCGAGCAGGCGCACGAAGTCGGGCGGCCGGGCCGTGCGATCGGTGAGGCAGCGCACCAGCGAGCGCACGCTGCCTGCCCCGTCCGCCACTCCCGCCGCCAACTTGGTGCCGCCCACGTCCAGCCCCAGGTAAAGCTCGGCCATGCTCTGCCTGCCTCCGCCTACCTATTCTGCGCCGCCGGGGCCGTTCCCGCTGCGGGAGTGCCCTGTTGCCATACTTGCCCATCTCCGCTGGAGGCAAGTGGTACAATACGGCGGCCGCGGTACCGGCCATACGCCCAGCACAGGAGCCATAGATGATGATCCCCATCCTGGTGGCCGCCCTCTCCCTTACCAGCCCTGCCCGGCCCACGGCCGGGGTGGTGGACAGCTCCCTGCTGGAGCCTTACGAGTGGGCGCAAGAGGGGGGCGCCGCGCCCTGGCGCGCCCCCGCCTACCTGCAGGCCTACCAGGAGGCGGGCTTTGACACCCGCCTCCTGGGAGCCAGGGACCTGGCGCCGCAAGGCCTGGCCGGCCTGCAGGTGCTGGTGATGCCGGGGGACCACGTGTACCCGGAGCAGGGGCGCTGGGGAGGGCCGGTGCTGGGGGCCATCGCCGAGTTTGTGCGCTCGGGGGGCGTGTACGTGATGGCAGTGGGCGTGCCCCACTACGTGGCCCGCGACCTGGCCAGCGGGCAGCGTGACAGCGGGCACTGGGGGGACCTGCTGGGGCTGGAGTTTGAGCCCAGCGCGGGGGCCGCCCCTCTGGCCCTGACCAGCCAGGGGCGGGAGCTGGGGCTGCCGGAGCCACAGCAGCTGGCGGTGGGGCCGGTGCGCGCCCTGCGCGGCAACCAGCCGGCGGCGGTCTTGGCCTGGGACGCCAACTACCTGCCGGCCCTGGTGGCGCGCCGGGTGGGGAAGGGATATGTGATCTACTGCGGCTGCGGGGACAAGCTGGACGAGGCCTATGCCCGCTGGTGGCAGGGGGCGAGCGCCCGGACCGCCCTGGCCGCCCTGCAGGGCAAGCTGCGCCTGATGAGCTTTGCCGAAACCTTGCGCAGCGAGAAGCTGGAGGGGGTGAGCCTGGATGACCGGGACCGGGAGGCCTTCCAGGCCGGCCCCTCGCCCCTGCAGTCGGAGGCGGTCAGCGTTGCCCTGCAGCGCGGCGCCCCCAGGCACCCCGCCGGCCCGCCCGTGCTCTCCCTGGACGGCCAGTGGGAGATGGTGGGCCGGGACCCGGGCAAGGGCAGGGAGCGGGAGCTGCTGGCAGAGGGCCCCTGGCCTGAGGGCATTCCCGCCCCCATCCCGGGCAGCGTGCACACCGCTCTGCTGGCCGCCGGCAAGATTCCCGACCCCACCGTGGGGCACAATGCCGACCTCGCCCACCAGGCTTCTCACCGGGAATGGTGGCTGCGCCGCCGGTTCGACTACCCGGCCGGCCTGGGCGCCGCCCGGCTCTGCTTTGAGGGGGTGGACTACTCCTGCACGGTGTGGCTGAACGGGGTGCGCCTGGGCCGCCACGAGGGCGCCTGCGGCGGGCCGGAGTTTGAGGTGGGTGACCTGCTGCGGGAGCACAACACCCTGGTGGTGCGCCTGGACCCGGTGCCTGAGGAATGGCAGCTGGTGCTCAAGACCAACGTGGTGTACGGCTGGCACTACGTGAACCTGCCCTCTTTAGGCATCTGGCAGCCGGTGCGCCTGCGGGGGCGGCCGGCGGTGGAAATGGGGGACCCCTTTGTCGCCACCCGGGATGCCCGGGGCGGGGTGGTAGACCTCTGCCTGACCCTGCGCGGCCGCGCCCCTGGCTGGTCGGGCAAGCTGCAGGGGACGGTAGCGCCGGCCAATCTTGGGGGCAGCGCCCTGCATTTCACCCATGCCGTTCCTGCCGGCGCCGCCGAGCAAGAGCTGCACCTGCGCTTCCAGGTACCCAACCCCCAGCTCTGGTGGCCGGTGGACCTGGGTGCTCCCAACCTGTACCGGCTGGAGCTCTCCTTCCTGCCGGAGCAGGGTGCGCCGGACGCCCTGGCCACCAGCTTTGGCATCCGCACCGTGCAGACCCGCCCCTTGCCCGAGGGCGCCTTCCCCTCCCGCTACCAGTGGACCTTTGTGATCAACGGCCAGCCGGTGTTTCTGAAGGGCGCCAACTGGTGCATTCTGGATGCCCTGCTGCGGCTGGACGCGGCGCGCTACCAGCGCTTTCTGCAGCTGGCGCGCAGCCAGCACTTGCAGCTGCTGCGCGCCTGGGGCGGCGGCCTGGTGGAAACCGACACTTTTTATGACCTGTGCGACCGCCTGGGGATCATGGTGTACCAGGAGTTCCCGCTCACCTGGCAGCGCTTCGAGGTGCTCAGCCCCTCGGTGGTGGACGAGACGGTCAGCCGCAGCGTGCGCCGGCTGCGCAATCATCCCTCCCTGCTGATGTGGGGCGGCGGCAACGAGCACGCGGGTAAGGGGCCGGTGATCGAGCAGATGGGCCGGCTGTGCCTGGAGCTGGACGGCAGCCGGCCCTTTCACCGCGCCGATCCCTACGGCGGCAGCCTGCACAACTACGACGTGTACTGGGGCCGGCAGCCCTTGGAGCGCAATCTCTCCCTGGCGGCGCCCTTCATCGGCGAGTTTGGCCTGAGCTCGCCGCCCAACCTGGAGAGCGTGCAGCGCTACCTGCCCCCGGCGGAGCGCAGCGCCTGGCCGCCGCCCGAGGGCGGCGCCTTTATCCGCCACACGCCCACCTACAGCCAGCAGCACCTGGAGATCATGCAGCCCTACGCCGCCCAGTTTGCCAAGACCGACACCATGGCCAGCTTTATCACGGGGATGCAGCTGGCCCAGGCCACCGGGGTGCGCCACACCCTGGAGCTGGCCCGCACCCGCTGGCCGGAGGCCACCGGCGCCTGCTACTACAAGCTCACCGACGTCTATCCCGGCTGCGCCTGGGCCAGCGTGGACTGGTACGGCGTGCCCAAGATCGCGTATTACTTCATCCAGGACGCTTACCAGCCCCTGCATGCCTGCGCCCTCTTCGACCACCTGGCGGTACCGGCCGGGGTGAGCTTGGCAGCGCCGGTTTACCTGCTGGACGACGCCGGGCAGTTGAAGGGAGGGTGGACGGTGGCAGCCCGGGCCCTGGATGGTCTGCTGCGGCCGCTGGCGCGCGCCGAGTTCCGGGGGTCGGGGCCGGTGGGGCAGGTGAAGCGGCTGGGCGAGCTGGTGGTGCCTGCCGCCCAGGCCCAGGCCAGCCCGCTGCTGGTGGTGACCGAGGTGCGGGTAGGCAAGCAGCTGCGGGCGCGCACCTTCTACTGGCTCAACTTCGCCGCCCGCCCGGGCTGCCTGTTCAAGCTGCCCAATACCCGGCTGCAGCTCCAGGCCAAGCAGGGGCGGCTGGTGGTGAAGAATGTCGGCCGCTACCCGGCAGTGGGGGTGCATTTCCCCGTGCCCGCCATCTCCGACCGCTTCAGCGTGGAAGACGCCTACTTCTGGCTGGAGGCGGGCGAGCAGCGCACCCTGGCCGCCAGCCACACCCAGGGTGTGGCCGTCCAGGCGTGGAACGCCCGCCGGGAGAACCTGTAGCCCGCCCGGGGAGACCTGATGCCCTCTCGCTTCCCGAGCAGGAAGGGGCGGGGGGGAAGGTAAGGAGAGGGCGGCGCCGAAGTCCTGGACCAGCGACCGGGAATCCCACCTGCTCGAGGCGCCGCCCCGTTCTGCAGCGCCGCCACCACGTCCAGACCACCGCCCACCCCGCACCGCATGGCCGTAGGGGGAGGCAGGGGATCAGCGCGCGGGAGCGGAACTACACCCCGCCCCGCCGGCCAAGCGGTGCGGGTTCAGGAGGCCATGCCTGCCATGAAGAAGCGATCACTGTTGGTTTCGTTGTTGCTGGTCCTGCTCACCGGTGCCGTTGCCCAAGCTGCGCTCGAGCTGAAGCCGGTGTGGAGGCACCCGGCGGCGGACGGGCGCATCCTGGCCTCACCCACGCTGTGGGTGGATGGGACCACCCGGGGTGCCATCATCTGCACCGAGCGGGGTGCGGTGACGCTGTTGGGAGCCGACGGCCGGGTGACCTGGTGCTATGCCTCCCAAGGCGCGCGCATCGGCGCCGCGGCGGTGGGTGATCTCGACCGCGACGGCCACCCGGAAACGGTGAGCGGCACCCGCGCCCACGAGGTGACCTGCCTCGACCACCGGGGCAAGCTACGCTGGCGTGCCCTGCTGCCAGGCGAGATCACCTGGACGACGCCGGTGATCGCCGACCTCACCGGCGACCGCCGGCTCGAGGTGGCGGCGGCCGACGGCGCGGGTTTCGTGGGGCTCTTTGACAGCGGGGGACGGCTGCTCTGGCGCGTGCAGGTGGAGGCCGGCTGCTCGGCGCCGCTGAGTGCGGCGGACGTGGATGGTGATGGCCGGCAGGAGCTGTTGGTGACCGATGATGGCGGCTCGCTCTCGGTGCTGGGAGGTGACGGCACCGTCCGCTGGGTATACCAGCGGCCCCACATCAACCTTTACAGCGCGGCCACCGCCGCCGACCTGGACGGCGACGGCCGGGTGGAGGTGCTCGACGGCTATGATGACGGCCGGCTCGTTTGCCTGGATGGGCCGACCGGCCGGCTGCGCTGGAGCGCAGCGGTGGGGGAAGCGATTGACTCCACCGTCTCGGTGGCTGATCTCGACGGCGATCGGCGGCTGGAGGTACTGGTGGGGGACAGGGAGCACGGGCTCACCTGCCTGGATGCGGCCGGCAGCCGCCGCTGGCAACTGTTCAAGGAGAAGGGGAATGCCACCCGGGTGGTGTCGGCTGCCTCGGTAGGGGACCTGAACGGGGATGGTTTGCCCGAGATTGCGGTGGGGCTTTCCGATGGGAACCTGCTGGTGTTGGACCGGGCAGGGCAGCAGTTGGCGAGCGTGCCGGCGGAGGGCAACTTCAACACCACGCCGCTGCTGGCCGATCTGAATGGCGACGGCATTTTGGAGGTGGTAGCGGCCGGCCGGCGGGAATTGGTCTGCCTGGCAGGTGGGGGACCCGGCCGGGCACAGTGGGCGGGGTACCGCAACAGCCCACAGCTCACGGGTGCGGCCCGCTCGGGCAAGCGGCTGGCTGCCCAGCCGCGCCCTGCGCCCCAGCAGGGGGGACCGGCCTGGCGGCTGGGCGGCATGGTAGGTGCGGAGGTGGCCCTGGTGGTGGGGCCGATGCCGGCCACCGGCCTGCTGGAAGCCCGGCTGGTGCGGCCGGATGGGGTGGTTTTCGGGGGGTGCCGGCACGTGGAGCGCGGTCAGTCGGTGCAAGTGCCCTTCCGCCAATGGGTGAGCGGTGAGTACCGGATCACTACCGCCCTGCGGGTGGGCGCGCGCGTGCAAAGTAGAGCCGGCAGCATGCGGCTGCAGCGCTTTGCCCAGCACCTGGCGGCCATTGATCGAGATTGCAGTCGCGCCGCGGCAGTGCAGGCTCGGCTGAGCAGGCAGGGGGCTGGGGTAGGAGCCGCCCTGCGCGCCCGGTTGCTGGTGATCGAGAGTGAAACCTCCCGGTTGGCTGCCCAAGGCGCAGCCGGCCAATTGGACCAGGCGGCGGGCATGCTCATGGCCCGGTTGGTAAGCGATGCCCGTGACCTGGTTGCCACCGCGACCGCCCTGGCGGGCGGGCTTGCCAACTCGCCGCTGCTGATATGGCAGGCCAACCCGTGGCAGCCGTTCACCCAGGCTGCGCTGCCGCCGGCCGGGGCTGCCGAGGGTGCGCTGGCCGTCCGTCCCCTGTACCAGGACGAGGTGCAGCCCATCTGCGTCAACCTGCTCAACGTCAACGAGCGCACGCTGGGGGTGCGGGTAATCCCGGGGGACCTGGAGGCAGGGAAGAGCAGCCTGCCCTGGCAGCGGCATATCAGGCTGCTGACACTGCGCGCGGTGGGCAGCCGATCGTTGCGCGAGGTGTGGGATGCCCTGCCGCCGCTCGGTGTGGACCGGGTGCTCGAGATGCCAAGCCTCGAGGCGCGGCAGATATGGCTGATGCTCGACACCACCGGGCTGCCACCCGGCAGATACCGCCTGCCGGTCACGCTGGCCAGCACCGAGCAATGGCACCGGGAGCGCCGGCTGAGCCTCGATTTCGAGGTGCTGCCGCTGAGCCTGAAGGAAGGCCGAGCCCTGCGCTTTTGCCAGTGGGGCTACTTCTACATGCCGGGCAACTATCTGAGCCGCTGCCAGGAAGCGGCGGTGGCGGACCTGGTGAGCCACGGCACCAACGTTTTCGTGTTTGAGGGCAATGCGCTGCCCAAGATGACCTTCGACCAGGAGGGGAACCTGCAGGGCACAGACTGGCAGGAGCACGACCGGCTGGTGCGGCTGTGCTCACCGCACGGCATCCTGCTCCTGTGCGGCTATACCGGATACATCGTGGGGACGGCGCCGGGCACCCAGGCATATTGGCGGGCATATGGCACGTATGTGCGGGAGGTGGCCAAGCACCTGTCGGCGATGGGGCTCGATTACCGGGACTGGGCGCTGTACCCGGTGGACGAGCCGGGGCTGAGCAAGGACAACGCCCGCGCCTACATCGAGTACGCCAAGGCCGCCAAGGCAGCTGACCCGCGGGTGCAGATGTACACCGACCCCGTGCCCGGCATGACCCTGGCGGAGCTGCGCGAGGCCGCCCCCTATACCGACATCTGGTGCCCGAACGGCGACGGGATCGTGATGAGAGCGGCGCGCACCATGGACTTCCTGCGCAGCACCGGAGCCCAGCTTTGGACCTACCGCTGCTCCGGGGGTGCCAAGACCGAGCTGTCCATGACCACGTACTACCGCAATGCCGGCTGGATGGCCTGGCAGGCCGGCCTCACTGGCGTGGGCTTCTGGACCTATTGCACCACCCAGTACCAGCCGTGGCAGGGTGACCAGGACGAGGAAGGCGAGTATGCCCTGGTGTACCCCGGCGAGGCGCCGGTCTCCAGCCGCCGCTGGGAAGCCGCGCTGGCTGGTCTGCAGGACTACCGGGCGCTCGACCTGTTGCGCCAGGCGGTGGCGGCCGCCCAGGGCAAGGCCGATGCTGGCACCCTGCGGGCGGCCAACGACCTGCTTGCCGGCATCGCCATCGGCATCGCCCTGCGGCAGCGCGACGATGGTGGCGCCGCCATGGAGAAGTGCCGGCGGCAGATCAGCGAGCTGACGCTGAGGCTGCGGGCGGCCGGCAGCAGCAGGTGAAGTGGCCGGAGGTCGTGCCGCTCATGGCCGAGGCATGCCGCGGCGGGGTCATGCTCGACCCCGGCCCTCCCCGCGAGCGTGGGGTGTGGCCGTCCAGGCGTGGAACGCCCGCCGGGAGAGCCTGTAGCCCGCCCGGGGAGATCTGACGCCCTCTCGCTTCCCGAGCAGGAAGGGGCGGGGGGGAAGGTAAGGAGCGGGCGGCGCCGAAGTCCTGCGCCAGCGGCCGGGGATCCCACCTGCTCAATGCGCCGGCACGCTGCGTCTCCGGGAGCGATCCATGGAGCACTCGGACCCTAAGCAAAGGCAACACCACGTCTACCTCGGGGTATTCGCGGTCTCCATGGCGGTGCTGCTGATGGAGATCACCCTCACCCGCCTGTTGTCGGTGGCGGTGTGGCACCACTTTGCCTATGCCATCATCAGCATGGCGCTGCTGGGCTTTGGGGCGAGTGGCACAGTAGCGGCCATCTGGCTGGCGCGGGGGCTGCCGCAGGGGCTGGGGCGTGACCGGTGGCTGGCGGTCTTTGCCGGTGGGTTTTCGCTGACTGCGATCTGCTGCTACCTGGTGAGCACCAGGATTCCGCTGGACCCCTCGCTGATTCTGGCCGAGCGGGTCCAGTACTGGTACGTGCTGGGGTACTACGTCCTGCTGACCATACCGTTCTTCTTCGCGGGCCTGGTGATCGCACTCGCCCTCACCACCATGGCGGAGCAGGTAAGCAAGCTGTACTGCTGGGACCTGGTGGGGGCCAGCATTGGCGCCCTGCTGGCGGTGACGGTGATCGGCATGGTGGGGGGGCCGGGCAACGTGCTGCTGGCGGCGGGGCTGGGGCTGGCCAGCGCGCTTGCCTTCGCCTGGCCCGGGGGGTATCGGCAGCGGGCGGTGCCGGCGGTGCTGCTGGTGGCGCTGCTGGTGGGGTGGCAGCAGAAGGTGCTGTACGTGGAGCCGCGGGCCTGCGCCAGCAAGCAGCTTACGCAGCACCTGCAGGAGGGGGGCAAGCTGCTGCTCGAGCGGTGGAACGCCATTTCCCGGGTGGAGGTGAGCACCGATCCCCAGCGCCATTATGTGAGCATCGGCAATGGCAGCAAGTTCAAATCCCGTTTGCCGGCAGAGGAAAACATCACCATTGACGGTGACGCGGGGACCATGGTGCCGCACATCCAGGGCTTGCAGGACCCCCGGGCCGATTTCGTGCGCCACCTTATCCGCAGCGCGCCCTACGTGCTTCGCCCGCACCGGCCGCGGGTGCTGGTGATCGGGGTGGGCGGCGGCCTGGACGTGGTGGCGGCGCTGCAGCACGGGGCAGGGCGGGTGGTGGGGGTGGACATCAATCCCACCACGGTGTGGCTGGTGCGCAACCGCTATGTGAGCTACACCGGCGGCGCGCTGGGGGACCCGCGCTTCACGCTCCTGCTGGCAGAGGGCCGCTCCTATGCCCGGCGCAGCCGGGAGACCTTCGACATCGTGCACATGCACGGCGTGGACAGCTGGTCGGCGCTGGCTTCCGGCGCCTATGTGCTCTCGGAGAACTACCTCTACACGGTGGAGGCCTTTGAGGACTACTGGCGCCGGCTGGCACCTGACGGCGTGCTCAGCATCGCCCGTTTTGCCACCAGCAGGACGCACGAGACTTTGCGCCTGGTGTCCATCGGCATCGAGGTGCTGCGCCGGGCCGGGATTAGCGATCCGGCTCCCTACGTTGCGGTGCTGACCAGCCCTTCCGCCATGGGCGCCTTTCTCATGAAGAAGCAGCCCTTCACCCCGCAGGAGGTGGCCGCTCTGCGGACATGGGCGGAAGAGGAGGGGTTCTACCTCCGCTACCTGCCGGGCGTCAACGAGCGCTCACGGTACGGCGACCTGCTGCGGCGCCCCGACCGGGAGGCGTTCTACGCCGCCTATCCCTGGGACATACGGCCGGTGTTTGACGACAGCCCGTTCTTCTTCAACTACGACAAGTGGTGGAACCTGGACCTGCCCCACATGGAGGGTCGCATCGTCGGCATGTGGAGCGTGGGCAAGTCCATCTTGCTGGCGCTGCTGGTGCAGTCGGCGGTGCTGGGCGCGATCTTCATCCTGCTGCCGCTGTATTGGTTCCGGCGGGAGGGGCTGCGGGCGCCGCGCCGGTTTCGGCTGGTCGCCTACTTTACGGCGCTGGGGGTGGGCTACATGTTCATCGAGATCGGGCTGATGCAGAAGTTCACCCTCTACCTGGGGCACCCCTCGTTCAGCATCGCGGTGGTGCTGGGCAGCATGCTGGCGGCCTCCGGCGCGGGCAGCCTGATTGCCGGGCGCTGGTCAGCCCATCCGGTGCGCGCCCTGCCCCTGGCGGTGACGCTGATCGGTGCCCTGACCGCGCTCTACGCCTTCGCCTTGCCTGCAGTGTTCGCGGCTACCCTGGCCTATGAACTCCCGACGCGCATCGCGGTGGTGGTGCTGCTGATCACGCCCCTGGCCCTGCTCATGGGCATGCCCTTCCCGCTGGGCATCACCATCGCCAACCGCATGGCCACAGGCTTCGTGCCCTGGGCCTGGGGGGTGAACGCCTGTGCGTCGGTAATGGCGAGCATCTTGAGCATTATCATCGCCATGATCTCCGGATTCCAGGCGGTGCTGCTGCTGGCGGTGGCGGTATACGTGGTGCTGACCGCTCCCCTGGTGCGGTACGAGCGCCGCCGGAGCGCACGCGTGGGGGAGGGCAAGGCAAGCGGCACGGAAGCGGCTACCGCTGCTCCCGCGCCTGGCCCCGCCACTGCACCAACTGCCCGGCCCGCAGCTCCTGGCTCAGCGCCTCTGCGGCCTCCAGCACCTGCCCGGCGGCGGCGAAGATGACGGCCTCTGGCTGCGGCTCCTGGTAGCGCTGGCCGGGGCGGAGCACGACGTCCAGGTGGCGGGCAAAGTCGGAATGCTGCCCGCCGCCCTCATCCCGCCAGTAGTAGGGGTTAAAATCGCCCAACCGGGGCGAGAGCGCCCCCAGGGCCAGGCCCAGCTTGTCGTCCACCCAGGCGGCAAAGGGCAGGTAATAGCCGGGCACCTGGGGCGCCGCCGCCTCATCCCTCCCCTCACCCCCGATGGCCGATTGCGTATAGTGGTAATAGGCGGGCACGCTCCAGGGCTGGGCCGCCGTGTTCTCGATCCACAGGCAGCGGCTGCCAAACCAGCCCCGGTCCGGGTACAGGCACACCCGCCACCCCGCCCGGTAGGGCAGCTCACCGCGGTTGGTGACCAGGAAGTCTATGCTGGCCCGCAATGGGCCCTGCCGCAGCGCCGTCACCTGCACCTGGTGATCACGGTCCCAGTGGTCGCCGCCGTCCCGCTGCCAGAGCAGGGGCAAGAGCTTCCCCAGCGGGATGCCCTGGTAGCTGATCTGGTCGAAGATCGCCGGTGACCCCTCCTCCTTGAGCAGCGCCAGGGGGCCGCTCTCGGCCAGCAGTCTGCTCCCCTCCCGGCGCAGCCAGCCCACCGGCTCTGGCTGCCGGGCCTGCTGCGGGCCAAGGTACAGGTAGAGGGTGCGGGGGCCGTCCAGCCGGGTGCGGAAAACCAGCTCCAGATCATCCACCTGGAAGGGGCAAGGGCTGGCGCCGGCGGTCTGGTCGAGCAGCAGGGCCGCCTGGGCAGCCACCTGGCGGGGGTCCTCTCCCGGCCAGAGATCGGCCAGCCGGGCGGCCACCGTCACCTCGCGGCCGGGATAGCGCGGGGCCCACACCAGCAGGGGCAGGCGCTGTCCGCCCGGCCCTGCCCAGGGCGCACCCGCCCGGTAGGCAGGGGGCGGCGCCGGGGAGGGGGGCGGCAATGCCCCCTCTTGATGCAGGCGGCGCCACTGTGCGTGCAGGCGAGCGGCGGTGTGGGTCAGCTCCGGGTAGGGCCGGTCCTGCTCGTTGACCAGGCCGTAGTTGGAGTCCTCGGGGAAGGTGGAGGAGATGCCCAGCGCCGGCTCGTCCGCCCACATGAAGTAGTTGGAGCCCACCACGAAGGGCGTGCGCAGCAGCAGCTCCTGGAAGATGGCAAAGGCCTGCGCGCGCTGGGCCTGGGTAGCAAAGCGCTGCCCGGCGCCGTGCTGGCAGGGCAGGCCGGAATCCAGGGCGGGGAACGACCATTCGGTAATCATGAGGGGCCGTCCCGACTCCCGGTGCCAGCGGGCCAGGTCCTGCGCGAAGTCGATCACCTGGCCGCTTTCCAGGTCCACGGTGCGGTAGCAGTTGACGCTCACCACGTCGCAGCAGCGGCCGGCGATGTCCCACACCTCCGGCGCGGTGCCCGCAAACCGGCAGCCCAGGATCAGGTGGTGGGGGTCATAGCGGCGGATGGCGGCGGCGGCCACCTGGAAGTAGCGCTCGGCAGCCATGCGTACGAACTGCTGGCTGTCCCGCTGCGAGTCCGGCGTGCTCGCCCGCACCGGTTCCCGCTGCCGGGCCAGGGCGGCGAAGTCGGGGAAGCTGGTGCCCCAGGCGCGGTTGAAGTGCTGCACGGTGCCGTAGCGGCGGCGCAGCAGGGCCAGGAACGCCTGCTTGGCCGGGCTTTCCGGCGGCAGCAGCCACAGGTCATGCACCATACCCCCGGGCTGCCAGCTCTTGCCGAACCACTCCAGCTCATTGTCGAGGAAGTAGCCGACCAGCCAGGGGTCATCCCGCTGCGGCGCGCACACGAGGCGGGCCAGGCGGTCGCAATGGGCGCTCCAGCGGGGGCTGAACACGTCGGGGAAGCCGGTCCAGTGCACCTGCTCGACGATGTGCTCCCCGGCGGCGAAGCTCTGCCCGATGCCCAACAGCTCCATGTGCCCCAGGCCGGCGTGGCGCAGTGAGGGTGAGCTGTTCACCCCCAGCATGTTAAACCCCCAGGACTGGAGCCGCCGCCTGGTCAGGCGGGCCCAGCGCGCCTCGTCCTCCCCGTACTTGGCCACCAGGTTGCGGTGGTAGGGAGCATAGCCGAGCTGCTCGCACCAGTGCACCTGCCAGTTGGCATGGTCCGTGCCCCGGGCCCAGAACTCCCGGCCATTGGGGTCCAGCAGCCACCACCTGCCTGCCCGCCGCACCACCCGGAAAAAGCCCGGCGCCCCCGGCAGGGGCGGGCGCCCCTCCGGGCCGTAGTAGGCCGGGTAGAGCGGCGCCGGCGCCGGCACCGGGTCCGCTACCGCGGCCGCGGCGTCGTCAAACTCCGCCGCAAAGCCGCTGCTGGTAAGCGCCGGCCGCCCCCAGGCCACCGCCCGGCCGTCAAAGAGGAACCCGAGGCGGGCGATCACCTGGCCGTCTTGCCCCGCCACCTCCCCCCTGATCCCCTGGGGGGACATCTCCAGGCGCAGGCGGTAGGGCAGGCCGGCCTGCCAGGAACCCGGCGCCTCGAAGGTTGCCGCGGCCGTGAGCTTGCCCTGGTGGGCCAGCCAGGCCCCCTCCATCATCTCCGAAAGCTCGACAAAGTGGCGGCCCCCCTCCTTATCCGGCGCCTGCACCAGGGCGAGGTGCCAGTAATTGCGCCCGTCAGCAAAGACGGCCAGCCCGGCGATCTTCCAGCTCTCGCTGCGGGTGCCGGTGATGCGCAGGCTGGCCTCCACATTTACCGTGCGCCCCAGGGGCGCGCCCTCCAGGAGGGCAAAGGTGTGGCCGGGGTAATCGCAGCGGTAGGCGCCGCCTTGCACGCTCCAGCCGGGGCTGTAGGCCAGCCAGCGGGGCGCGCCGTCACTGGCGGCGGGGTAGCCGGCAAAGTCATCCTGGAGAGCAAACGGCGCTGGGGCCGCCTGCAGCGGCGAGAGGCCGGCCAGCCCCACCAGCGCCCAGAGCACCACCTGCCTGATCATGCGCATTACCTCCTGCGGGGTCGGGCGGATAATACCACCCGCCTCCCGGGCCGGCAAGCCGCCGGCTATTGACAAGGGCCGCCCTCTCGCCTACAACCTACACTGTGCGCCCGGCGGCCTGCCGCCGGCTGGGCGCTCGCAGGAGGTGCCACATGGCCATCTGCTACCAGCCGGCAGGAGCTGCCGCCGGCGACTTCATTCCCCTGTTTTGGCAGGGCGACTACCACCTCTTTTATCTCAAGGACTGCCGCGACCCCGCGCAACCGGGCCTGCCCTGGTGGCACCTGGTGACCCGGGATTTTGTCGAGTTCCAGGAGTTGGGGGAGGCCATTCCCCGGGGGGCGGCCGAGGCCCAGGACGCCAACATCTTCACCGGCTCGGCGCTGGAGGCAGGCGGCAGCTTTCACATCTTCTACACCGGCCACAACGGCACTTTCCCGCAGGCCGGCCGCCCCGCGCAGGCGGTGATGCATGCCACCAGCCCGGACCTGGTGCACTGGAGCAAGGATGGCGCCTTCCCGCCCCTGTTGGCCCCGGAGGGCTACGAGCCCCACGATTGGCGGGACCCTTTTGTCTTCTGGAACGAGCAGGCGGGCGAGTACTGGATGCTGCTGGGTGCCCGCAAGGCCCAGGGGCCCAGCCGCCGCCGGGGCTGCACCGGGTTGCTGGCCAGCCCCGACCTGGCGCGCTGGGAGCAGCGTGACCCCTTGTGGGCGCCTGACCTGTACTACATGCACGAGTGCCCGGACCTTTTCCGGTGGGGCGAGTGGTGGTACCTGGTGTACTCCACCTTCAGCGAGCGCATGGCCACCCACTACCGCCTCAGCCGCAGCCTGGAGGGCCCCTGGTTGGCGCCGGCCAACGACACCTTTGACGGCCGCGCCTACTATGCCGCCAAGACCGCCGGCGACGGCGAGCGCCGCTTTATCTTCGGCTGGCTGCCCACCCGGGAGGGGGAGCGGGATGACGGGAACTGGCAATGGGGGGGCAGCCTGGTGGTGCACGAGCTCACCCAGCAGGCCGACGGGGCCCTGGGGGTGCGGGCGCCCGCCTCTCTGCTCGGCCTGTTCACCCAGCGGCAGAGGCTACAGCCGCGGCCGGTGCTGGGCGAATGGGCGATCAGCGCCTGGCGGCTGAGCGGGGGAGCAGCCGGCCGCCACTCGGCGCTGGCGGTGGCGCCGCTGCCGGAGTGCTGCCTGGTGGAGACCACCCTGGCCTATGCGCAGGGCACGGCTGGCTGCGGGCTGATGTTGCGGGCGAGCGCGGACCTGGATGAGGGCTACCAGCTCCGCCTGGAGCCGGGCTGGCAGCGCCTGGTGTTTGACCGCTGGCCCCGGCCTGGCGACCAGCCGCACATGATCGAGCGTCCCCTGCCTATGCAGGCGGGCGACCCCATCACCCTGCGCGTGATGGTGGAGGGCACCTGCCTGGTGGCCTATGCCAACGACCGGGTAGCCCTTTCCTGCCGCATGTACGACCACCGCGGGAGCGAGCTGGGGTTGTTTGCCAGCGAAGGGGAGGTAGATTTCGCGGGCACCGTGGTGAAGACGCGGCCCTGAGCCCTACCCGGCCACCACCGGGTTGCGCAGGGTGCCGATGCCCTGCACGGTGGCCTCCATCAGGTCCCCGGGCAGCACCGGCTTCATCCCCTCCGGGGTGCCAGTGCAGATGAGGTCGCCGGGCTCCAGGCTCATGTAGCGGCTGATAAAGGCCACCAGCGCGTCCGGCGGGAAGATCAGGCTGCGGGTGTTGTCGCGCTGGCGCACCTGGCCGTTCACCCTCAGCTCCAGGTCCAGGGCCACGGGGAGGGTGATCTCGTCCGGCAGCACGATGCAGGGGCCGAGCGGGCAAAAGGTATCCATGCCCTTGCTGCGGAACCAGGGCTGCGCCTGGGCGATGTCCTGGAACTGGAGGTCCCGGGCGGTGACGTCGTTGGCCACTGTCCAGCCGGCGATATGCTCGCCCGCCCGCTCCCGGGGGATGTCGGCCCCCGCCCGCCCGATGATGAAGGCCAGCTCCACCTCGGGGTCCATGCGGGTGAGCCAGGGCTTATAGATCACCGGCGCCTCGGGCCCCACGATGCTGCTGGGCGGCTTGGCGAAGATGATGGGCTCGGTGGGGATTTCCCGGCCGTGCTCCAGGGCATGGGCGGCGTAGTTGCGCCCCAGGGCGATGATCTTGCCCGGCCGCCGCAGGGGGGCCTCCAGCCGGTACTCCTGCACCCGGTACTGGTCTTGCAGGCCGTGCTCCTGGAGGAAGCGGGCCACCGCGCCAAAGGTCTCCACCGTGAACAGCCCCGCCGCCAGCAGGTCCTCGGTGCCGGTGTAGGGAGGCTCGGCCTGGCCCGAGGTAACCAGCCGGTAGGCCTGATAGGCCCCGGTGAAGTCGAGCACTCCCGCTGCCTGCAGCAGGCCCACCCGCAGGCCCTGGCCGCTGCGATACTGCACTACCTGCATCGCCGTCTCCTCCCGAGCGAGCGCACCATAGCACCGGCCCCACCGCCTGTCAAGCCGCGTGAATAGTGCTGGCCGGCGACGGAGGAAAAGGCGAGCGGTCGCAGAATAAGTACTTGTTTTCCGCTGTGGGACAGGCGGGGCTGCCAGCCCTGCAAAGGAGGGGGGGACGTGCGCTACCTGCTGGTGCTACTATTGGTCCTGCTTCCGGTGCCGCTGCTGGCGGTCACCACCTTCACCGTAAACAGCCAGACCACGGGCAATCTCAACACGCCGGGCGACTGGGTGCTGGCCTGCGACTGCTCTCCCAGCGGCAGCCTGGTGCGGTTCATCAGCGTGGTGGACGTTAATGAAGACGGGCTGATGGGCCCAGGCGAGCCGGTGATCGAGCACCTGTCGGTGAAGGACAACGGGCCCACGGACGAGAACCCCGCCGCCGGCCAGGTGACCTTCACCTGGCGCCAGACCACGGGGCTTTATGCCCGGGTGGTGATCCGGGCCGGTGACAGCCAGGGGGCGGTGGAGCACCGCTACCTGGCCACCTACACCGTGTCGGGCGCCCGGCTCTCGGGCCGCTGCTACGACTGGTCGGGCGCCCCCAAGGCTGCCGTTCCGGTCACTGCCGACGTGGGGAGTACCCGCTACCTCACCTACACCGGCCTTGACGGCTCGTACTCCATGGTGCTGCCCAGCCGGGTGGTGGTGATCAGCGCTGCTCCCCCCTCCAGCAACAGCTCGTGGCCGGCCCGATACCGCTTTGTGATGAGGACCGGCACCAACGTCTACCAGGTCAACTTCCGGGAGCTGGGCGGCCCCTATACCATTTCGGGCCGGGTGGTAGACAGCGAGGGTGACCCGGTGCCGGGCTGTCAACTGGTAACCGCCGCGGACCGCATCACCTACTGCGTCACCACGGACCTGGAGGGGGCTTACTCGCTGTCCCTGCCGGCGGCCAGCTACTTCGTGGAGGTTTGTCCCCCCAGCGGCTGGGAGCCTGCCTACCTGGCGGGGCTGGTGCTGCCTCCTTCCCGGGTGGCCAACATCAGCCTGCCCCCGGCCACGGGCTACCTGGCGGGCCAGGTGCGCACCCCCACAGGGCCGGTGGTGGGTGCCACCGTGGAGGTGATGGCCCAGGGCCCCTACTGCCCCTATGGCTACCAGACGGTGACCAACGGCCGGGGCTGGTACCAGCTCTGGGTGCCGCCGGGCAGCTACCAGGCGGGCGCGGGCTGCCCGGGGTACACCGCACCCGCCGACAGCGGCTGGCAGGGCGGGCCCGACACCAGCCAGGCCAACCTGACCCTGATGCCCAACGCCTACCGCATCACGGGCCGCGTTTACCGGAGCGCGGGGATTCCGGCCACCATCAACGTGCAGGGTGACCCCAGCCGCTGGTGGGGCACCTGGGATACCACCAGCGATGACACCGGCAGCTACAGCGTGACAGTGCCGGCGGGGACCTGGAGCCTGCAGGCCGTGGGCACCCGGGGGGAGAGCTGCGCACCCCGGGTCGCCATCGTGCCCCCGAACTGCGAGGTGAACCTGCTTTGCCCGGTGGCCGGCGAGGCGCCCACCCTGGAGTCAGGCCAGGTGGAGCCGCTTAGCGGCGGCCCCAACACCCGGTTTCGCTACCGGGTGACCTACTACCATTCCGACCGGGAGCCGGACGAGGGCGTATTTGTGCTGGTGGACGGCTGTCCACAGCCCATGACCGCGGCCAGCCAGGAGCCGGTCTGGGAGGGCCGCGACTACGTGTGCACGGTAAGCGGGCTTACGCCCGGCCAGCACGATTTCCAGTTCGCAGCCTGCGTGCAGGGCATGGAGACGGCGAGAACGCGGGTGATGCTGGGGCCGGACTGCGGCCCGTGTGCGCTCGATGCGCCGAGCCTCACTCCCGCCTGCGGCACCACTGTCACCACCTTTTATGCCAGCGTGCGCTACCAGCACCTGAACAACGTGGCCCCCGTGCGCCGGGAGTTCATCTACCGCACCAACAACGGCGCCTGGGTGGCGATGCGGATGGTGACCTTTGACTATGACTACCGGGACGGCAGCGTTTTCAACTGGAACGGCCGCCTGCCCACGGGGCAGATAGACTACTACTTTGAGTTTGACGACGGCGCCACCGTGGTGCGCCTGCCCGAGACCGGCAGCTTCCAGGGGCCCACCGTGTACGCCCTGCCCCGGCTCGACCAGGGGCGGGTGCTGCCCACCACCGGCACCCAGTACACCACTTTTACCGCCTCGGTGCGCTACCAGCACCTGGTAAACGTGGCTCCCACCCTCCGGCAGTTCGTGTACCGGGTGGTGGGCGGGACCTGGCGGGCGGTGAACATGACCACCACCGACACTTACTATGTGGACGGCAGCACCTTCACCTGGTCTGGCCACCTGCCGGTGGGGGTGGTCGAGTACTACTTCAGCTTCAGCGACGGCGCCACCGCCCTGCGCTTGCCCGCCGCCGGCGCCTACCGGCTGACCGTGGACCGGGTGTCGCTGGGTCGGCCCTATTGCAGCCCGGGGTCGGGCGACGGCGAAACGGAGTTTACCTTTGCCGTGCCCTATACCCACAGCGGGGGGCTGCTGCCCCAGGCCATGGTCTGCTACGTGCGGCCCGAGGGTGGCAGCTTCACCGGCTACCAGGTGCCGACGCCGGCCGACCGCGATCCCAGGGACGGCACGCTGCTGCAGGTGGCGGTTTCCGGCCTGGCGGAGGGCAGCTACGAGTTCTACTTCGCCTGCCTGACGGCGGACGGCTGGATCTTTTCCGCCCTGGGCAGCGGTCCCCTGGTGGGGCCCACGATAACCATTGACCCCAGCTCGGGCACCTTTGGGGGCATCATCCTGTTCACTGCCAGCGCCAGCGATGCTCACGGCATTGACCGGGTGGAGTTTTCGGTGGACGGCGAGCTGCGGGACACCGCCAGCGCCGAGCCCTACCAGTGGAGCTGGGACACCTGGCCCCTGACCGAGAGCGACGGCGCGCACACCGTGCGCGCCACCGCCTATGACAGCACCGGCCAGCCGGCCTATGCCGAGGCTTACATCACGGTGGACAACGCCACCTTCGCCGACGTGCCCAAGAGCCATCCCTACTGGCTGTTCGTGGAGGCCCTGTACCGGGCGGGCGTGGCGCAGGGATGTGACGTGCGAGTGCCGCTGTACTGTCCGGACGGCGGGGTGACCCGGGGCCAGCTGGCGGTGTTTTTGTGCCGGGCGGCGGGCTGGGAGCCCTATTACCCGGCGGTGCCCACCTTCGCCGACGTGCCCGCCACGCATTCCTACTACGGCTACATCGAGGAGATCTACCGGCGGGGGGTGACCATGGGCTGCGGCGGCACCCCGCCCCGGTTCTGCCCTGGCACGCTGGTGAGCCGGGCGGTGATGGCGCTCTTCCTGTGCCGGGCGGTGCCGATCGCGCCGGAGGTGGGCGGGATGCAGCATTTCGCCGACGTGCCGCCCGGCAGCGCGGCCTTCCCCTACGTGGAGGGGCTCTACCGGGAGGGCATCACCCCTGGCTGCGGTGGTGAGCCGCTGTCTTACTACCCGTGGGCGATGCTCACCCGCGCCCAGATGGCGGCCTTCCTCTGCCTGGGGTTCGAGCTGGAGACCTCGCCCTATTAACCGGCGGCCGGGGGGCGCCCGGCTGGCGGCGCCCCCTACTCGGCTTTACACCCCCTCCCTGGCTGCCCTATAATCGGGCTGTGAAGGCCATTCAGCCTCGCCAGATCACGGACGCGGTGGCCGAGCTTTGCCGCCGGGCCGCCACCGAGCTTCCTGCCGACCTGCGGGTGGCCCTGGAGCGCTGCCGGGAAGAGGAGCCCTCGCCCCTGGGCCGGGAGGTGCTCGGCCGCCTGCTGGAGAACGCCGACCTGGCCTGCCGGGAGCAGCTTCCCATCTGCCAGGACACCGGCGTGGCCGCCGTTTTCGTGGAGCTGGGGCGGGAGGTACGCCTGGAGGGCGACCTGGAGCAGGCCGTGAATGAGGGGGTGCGCCGGGGTTACCAGGAGGGATACCTGCGCAAGTCGGTGGTGGACGAGCCGCTCTTCTCCCGCCGCAACACCGGCGACAACACTCCCGCCCTGCTGCACCTGGACCTGGTGGAGGGGGACGGCCTGGCGATCACCCTGCTCCCCAAGGGCGCGGGCAGCGAAAACATGTCGGCCCTGCGCATGCTCAAACCCGCCGACGGCCGGGAGGGGCTGTGCAGCTTCGTGCTGGAGGTGGTGATCGCCGCCGGCGCCAACGCCTGCCCGCCCCTGGTGGTGGGGGTGGGCGTAGGCGGCTCTTTCGACCAGTGTGCGCTACTGGCCAAGCGCGCTCTGCTGCGCCCCCTGGGGGAGGCCAATCCCCATGCCGGGTACGCGGACCTGGAGCAGGAGCTGCTGGCTAGAATCAACGATACGGGCATCGGCCCGGGCGGCTTTGGCGGCCGCTGCACCGCCCTGGCCGTGCACGTGGCCTGGGCGCCCTGCCACATCGCCAGCCTGCCCGCCGCCGTCAACCTGCAGTGCCATGCCGCCCGGCGCCGGAGCACCACACTATGAGTGCGGGAAAGCCGCTGCCACTGACCGCTCCCCTCTCTGCCGAGGCCGTGGAGCTGCTGCGGGCGGGCGACCGCGTGCTGCTGGGGGGCGTGCTCTACACCGGCCGCGACGCCGCCCACCGCCGGCTGTTTGAGCTGCTGCGCCGGGGCGAGGCGCTGCCTGTGGACCTGCGGGGGCAGGTGATATACTACGTAGGACCGACCCCGGCGCCGCCGGGCCGGCCCATCGGTGCCGCCGGCCCCACCACCGCCGGGCGCATGGACGCCTACACGCCGGCCCTGCTTGCTTACGGCCTGCGGGCCATGATCGGCAAGGGCATGCGCTCGCCCCAGGTGGTGGAGGCGATAGTGCGCTACCATGCCGTGTACCTGGCCGGCATGGCGGGGGCGGGGGCGCTGATGGCAAGCTGCATTCGCCAGGCGGAGGTGGCCGCCTACCCCGACCTGGGGCCGGAGGCCATCTACCGGCTGGTGGTGGAGGAGATGCCGCTGATCGTGATCAACGACTGCCTGGGCAATGATCTCTACCGGTCGGCGCCCGAGCAGTGGCGCCGGCCCGGCAAGGAGCGGCCGTGATCCAGATCATTGACTATGGCATGGGCAACCTGCGCTCGGTGGAGAAAGCCTTTCACTCCCTGGGCTACCCGGCCACCACCACCAATGCCGCCGCCGTGGTGCGCACCGCCGATGCGGTGGTGCTGCCGGGAGTGGGAGCCTTCGCCCGGGCCATGGAGGCGCTGGCCGCCAAGAACCTGGATACCGCCATGCTCTGGGCGATAGAGCGGGGCAAGCCCTTCCTGGGCATCTGCCTGGGGCTGCAGCTGCTGTTTGAGGCCTCGGAGGAGTTCGAGCACCGGCGAGGCCTGGGGATATTCAAGGGCAAGGTGGTGCGCTTTTCGGGCCCCCGCTTCCAGCGCCCCAGCGCCGAGCAGCCGGCCGAGCTGCGGGTCCCCCACATGGGCTGGAACTCCATCCGCAAGTACCGGGAGGTGCCCCTGCTCTCCACGGTGCCTGACCGGGCCATGTTTTACTTCGTGCATTCCTACTACCCGGTGCCCGAGGACCCGCGGCTGATTGTGACCGTCACTGATCATGGGGGCGAGTTTTGCTCCTCGGTGCAGCAGGACCACATTTTCGCCTGCCAGTTCCACCCCGAGAAATCGGGGCCGGTGGGCCTGCGCATCCTGGAGCAGTTTGCCGCTCCCCTGTACGGGCCGGCCACCCACCCGGAGCAGGGCGGCCGGCCGGACGCGCCCCGGCCCTGGCCGGGACGGTGAGGGAGCCGACATGTATGTGATCCCGGCGGTGGACCTGCAAGGAGGGCGCTGCGTGCGCCTGGTGCAGGGCGATTTCCAGCGGGAGACGGTCTACTCGGAGGACCCGGTGGCGATGGCCCGCCACTGGCAGCGGCTGGGGGCGCGCTGGCTGCACGTGGTGGACCTGGACGGCGCCCGCCAGGGCTGCCCCCTGCAGCTTGACCTGGCCGCCGAGATGGCCGGGGCGCTCTCCATCCCGGTGGAGCTGGGCGGCGGCCTGCGCAGTGTGGAGGCGGTGGCCCAGGCCCTGGCAGCCGGGGTGGCGCGGGTGATCGTGGGCACGGCGGTGGCCCTGGACCGGGAGCTGGCCGGGCGCCTGATCAGGGAGTTTGGGGAGCGGCTGGCAGTGGGCATTGACGCCCGGCAGGGGCAGGTGGCCATCCGGGGCTGGACCGAGGTGCTGGAGCTGCCGGCGAGGGAGCTGGCCTGGGAGCTGGCGGCGATGGGTGCCCGCCGCCTGATCTACACCGACATCGGGCGCGACGGCATGCTCACCGGCGCCAACCTGGAGGCGATAGCGCAAATGCTGGAGACAGTTTCCATCCCGGTGATTGCCTCCGGCGGCGTCAGCAGCGCCGACGACCTGGAGGCGCTGGGCCGCCTGGGGGCAGAGGCCGCCATCGTGGGGAAGGCTCTCTATGATGGCAAGCTGGCTCCGGCGCTGATCGCCGCCAGCTTCCCGCGGGGAGGGTAGCATGCTGGCCAAGCGCATCATCCCTTGCCTGGACATCAAGAACGGGCGTGTGGTGAAGGGCACCCACTTCCTGGACCTGCGCGACGCCGGCGACCCGGTGGAGCTGGCCGCCCGCTACTCCGAGGAGGGGGCGGACGAGATCGTGTTTCTGGACATCACCGCCTCCCACGAGCAGCGCAACACCGTGGTGGAGCTGGCCGCCCGCACCGCAGAGCGGGTGTTCATTCCCTTCACCGTGGGCGGGGGCATTCGCCGCCTGGAGGACGTGCGCGCCCTGCTCAAGGCAGGCGCCGACAAGGTGTCCATCAACACCGCCGTGGTGCAGGTGCCCACCCTGGTGAGCGAGGCCGCCCAGCGCTACGGTTCCCAGTGCGTGGTGGTGGCCATTGACGCCAAGCGCCGCCGCGCCCAGCCCAACTGGGACGGCTCCCTGCCTCCGCTCTCCTGGGAGGTGTACACCCACGGCGGCCGCCGCCCCACCAACCTGGATGCCATTGAGTGGGCCCGCAAGGTAGAGGCCATGGGCGCCGGTGAGATCCTGCTCACCAGCATGGACGCCGACGGCACCCTGGACGGCTACGACCTGGAACTCACCGGGGCGGTGGCCCGGGCGGTGGACATCCCGGTGATCGCCTCCGGCGGCGCCGGCACCCTGGACCACATCGCCGGCGCCCTCGCCCCCGGGCTGGCCGATGCCGCCCTGCTGGCGAGCGTGGTGCACTACGGCACCTTTACCATCAAGCAGATCAAGGAGCACCTGGCCGGGCGCGGCATTCCCGTGCGCCCGGCAGCGTGAACGGAGAGTCGCCATGCAGCTACCTGACCTGAAGTTTGACGCCCAGGGCCTGGTGATCGGCATTTTCCAGGACGCCCGCACCGGGGAGGTGCTCACCCTGGCCTACCTGAACGAGGAGGCGCTGCGCCGCACCCTGGAGAGCGGCCTGGTGCACGTCTTCCGGCGCGGCCACGGCCGGGTGATGATGAAGGGCGAGACCTCCGGCTGCCGCCAGGTGGTGAGGGAGGTGCTGCTGGACTGCGACGGCGACGCCCTGGTGTTCAAGATCGAGCAGCTGGGCGGCGCCGCCTGCCACCAGGGCTACCGCTCCTGCTTCTTCCGCCGCCTGCAGGAGGGGGCCTGGCAGGCGATCAGCGAGCCCCTGTTTGACCCCCAGGAGGTCTATGGCGAATAGCGCCAGGCTGGCCGCGGGCGAGCCGGGGCTGCTTTCCGTGTGCATCGTCAACTGGAACACGCGGGAGCTGCTGGCCGCCTGCCTGGCCTCTCTGCAGGCTCACCCCTACTGCGGGCCCTGCCAGGTGGTGGTGGCGGACAACGGCTCCCAGGACGGCAGCGCCGAGCTGGTACGGAGCCGGTTTCCCCAGGTGCGGCTGATCGCCAACGAGACGAACCTGGGCTACGCCGCCGCCACCAACCAGGCGCTGCGGGCCAGCGAGGGCGAGCTGTTGCTGCTGCTGAACGCGGACACCCAGGTGCGGCCGGGCGCCCTGGACGCGCTCGCTGCCTGTCTGCAGCGCCACCCGCGGGCGGGCGCCGTTTCTGCCCACCTGCTGCATGCCGACGGCTCCCTGCAGCGCTCCGTGCGCTCTTTCCCGGCCGCCCTGCCCATGCTGGCGGAGGCGCTGGGCCTGGCCCGCCTCTTCCCCGGCTGGCCGGCATTGGCCCGCTACCGCATGCGCCACTGGTCCCACGACACCGAGATCGAGATCGAGCAGCCCACCTCCTCCGGCCTGCTGCTGCGCCGCCGGGCGCTGCAGCAGGTGGGCCTGCTGGATCAGGGCTACCCGCCCGGCGGGTTCTGGAGCGATGTGGACCTGTGCTTTCGCCTGCGCCATGCCGACTGGGAGATCTGGTACTGCCCGCAGGCGCCGGTGGTCCACCACCTGGGGGCCAGCACCGGCCGCCTGGGCCGCGAAAAGTTTCGCCAGTCGCATGCAGGGCTTGTGCGATTCCACCGCAAACACTATCCAGGCGGCCGCCACCTGGCCCGCCGCCTGCTGATGTTCCTGCTATCCTGGCTCTCGCTGTGGCCGCGCTGGGCCGCGGCGCGCGCCCGGAGCCGCCCTCGGGAGGGAGAATGATGGAAAACCGCTACGGCAAGCTCGTGCTCCTGCTCCTGGTGGTGCTGCTGGTGATCAGCCTGGTGCAGTCCATCATGCTGGCCCGCAGCCTGGCTGCCATGGAGACTCGCCTGGCGCAGATGGACCGCAGCCTCACCGGCATGGCCGGCCAGCTGCAGGGGGTGCAGAACCAGCTCGCGGCCACCCAGACCCAGATCCTGGGTGCCCTGGAGCGCTCCCCGCGGTGAAGCCGGTGATCGCCATTGACGGCCCCGCCGGGGCGGGCAAGTCCACCCTGGCCCGCCTGCTGGCAGAGCGGCTGCACCTGCTTTACGTGGACACCGGCGCCCTTTACCGCGCCCTGGCCTACGCGGCGCGGCAGCAGGGGCTTGGCGCGCGGGACGAGCCGGCCCTGGCCGAGCTTTGTGCCGGCCTATCCTTGCGCCTGCTGCCCCAGGCCGGCGGTCCGCCGGCGGTGGAGGTGGAGGGCCGGGTGCTGGGAGAAGCGGAGCTGCGCACGCCCGAGATCACCGAATACGCCTCCCGCATTGCCCGCTTTCCCCGGGTGCGCGAGTGCATGGTGGGCAGGCAGCGGCAGCTGGCGGCGCCGGGCGGGGTGGTGATGGAGGGCCGGGACATCCAGACCGTGGTCTGGCCGCAGGCCGAGGTGAAGATATTCCTTACTGCCTCGGCGCGGGAGCGGGCTCACCGCCGCTTCCTGGAGCTGCAGGCGGCGGGAGCCCCGGTCAGCGAGCAGCAGGTGCGAGCGGACCTGGCACGCCGGGACCGCCGGGATGCCACCCGGGCCACCGCCCCTCTGCGCCCGGCGCCCGACGCGGTGATCCTGGACACGGACCGGTTGAGCATCGCGGGGGTACTGGCGGCGGCGCTGGCGGCGGTGGGGGAGCGGGTGCCGGATTTGTGCGGCTGACCCGGCTCTGCTAAACTGAAGGCGCGTTCACAGGAAGGAGCTGTACCATGGAGGACCCACGGGAGGAAGCCCTGCGCCAGGCCCGCAACCATCATGTCCGCTTCATCGAGCTCTGGTTTACCGACATTCTGGGCCACCTAAAGAGCGTGGCGGTGCCGGTCACCGAGCTGGAGTCCATCCTGGAGTCGGGCAAATGGTTTGACGGCTCCTCCATTACCGGCTACGCGGAGGCGGAGGAGTCGGACATCCTGGCCATGCCTGACCCCACCACCTTTGCCGCCCTGCCTTGGAGCAACGACGGCGAGGTGACCGCCCGCATCTTTTGTGACGTGCTGCAGCAGGACCTCACCCCCTACCCGGGCGACCCCCGCTGGGTGCTCAAGCAAACCCTGCAGCGGGCGGCCGACCTGGGGTTTACGTTCAACGTGGGGCCGGAGCTGGAGTTTTTCTACTTCAAGGGGGCCGACGCCCCGGACACCCTGGACGAGAAGGGCTACTTTGACTCCAGCCGCATCGGGCACTCGGCGGCGGTGCTGATCAAGACCGTGGAGGCCCTGCAGCAGGTGGGGATCCAGGTAGAGGCCTACCACCACGAGGTGGCCCCCAGCCAGCACGAGATTGACCTGCGCTACTGCGACGCTCTGCGCATGGCAGACAACGTGATGACCTACCGCACGGTGGTGAAAGAGGTGGCGCAGAACAACGGCCTCTACGGCAGCTTCATGCCCAAGCCCATCTTCGGGGTGGCCGGCAACGGCATGCACGTGCACCAGTCGCTCACCCGGGATGGCGCCAATGTCTTCTTTGACCCCAACGACCGCTGGCATCTCTCCGAGGTGGCCAAGCAGTTCATCGCCGGCCAGCTTCGCCACGCCCGAGAGATCTGTGCCCTGCTGGCGCAGTGGGTGAACTCCTACAAGCGGCTGGTGCCCGGCTACGAGGCCCCGGTGTACATCTCCTGGGGCCAGCGCAACCGCACCGCCCTGATCCGGGTACCCATGTACCGCCCCGGCCACCACCAGGCTACCCGGGCCGAGCTGCGCTGCCCCGACCCGGCCTGCAACCCCTACCTGGCGTTTGCGGTGATGCTGGCTGCCGGCCTGGAGGGCATCGAGCACAAGTATGAGCTGCCCGACCCCGTGGAGCCCAACATCTACCACATGCCCCCCTCAGAGCGGGAGGAGCTGGGCCTGGAGCACCTGCCCTACAACCTGATGGAGGCGGTGCGGGAGGCCAACGACAGCGAGCTGGTGCGCCGCACCCTGGGCGAGCACATCTTCCTGCGCTTTATCCGCAACAAGACCGGCGAGTGGGAACAGGACCGGGTGCAGGTCACCTCCCACGAGATTCAGCGCTACCTGCCCATGCTCTGACCTGAGCGGGGTGGGCGCATGCTATGCGCCCCTACGGGGGGAGGGCAAGAGGAGAGCGGGATTTCTCGGTCGGCAGGGCCTCCCTCGAAATGACAAGAGGGGGGGAGGGAGTGGGGCCGCAGGGCATGCGCCCTACAAAGGGGCGGGCCGGGAACCTACCTCACCGCCAGCTGGGCAGAGAGATCGAGATAGAGCTTGATGGCCGGCGGCGGCACGTTCCAGGGGATATGGTTGCCGACGCACATCAGGTAGCCGCCGGTGATGCGGGCGGTCTCCACCATGCTCTCCACCATGGCCCGGATCTGGGCCGGGTCGTTGCGCATGAGCACCCGGTTATCGCCCTCTCCGGCCAGGAAGCAGTTGTGGTGCTGGCGGGCGATGGCCTTGTAGTCGGTGTAGGGCTCGGAGATAATGCCCCGGGCACCGCAGGCAAAGACGTCTTCGGCGAAGGCGTCCAGGCAGCCGTCGGCCATGAAGAGCACCTGCTTGTCGGCCGCCCGCACCAGGCCCCAGAACTCCTCATAGCGAGGGAAGATGTACTTGCGCATCCAGGCCGGCGAGCACACCGGGCCCCGGCTGGTGACAATGTCGTCGTGGCAGAGCACGAAGTTCACGGGGAGCCGAGCAAATACCCGAAACACGCGCCGGTTGATCTCGGCAAACTCCTCCATGATGCGTTCAAAGCGGGGGTCCAGGCACATCTGGAGGAAGCGCTCCCAGCCGAAGGTGAGCAGGGGCCACATGAACATGGTGTTGTAGAAGCTGACCATGTTGGCCACTCCCGCCGGCGCCTGCTCGCCCCATGCCTCCGGGTATCCCCGGCGGTACTCCTGGTAGAGCTGCGTTTCGTCCGAGTAGTCCCGGGATTCCACCACCGGGATATCGGTGAAATCGCCCTGCGCCAGGGGGGAAAAGGCAAAGGCCTCCTCCAGGGACCGGAAGCGGCTGCCCCAGTCCCAGTGGCTGGTTTCCCCGTCGCCCCAGCGCACGTGGCGGCGGCCGTCGGCGCCGACCAGGGAGCTGACAGCCTCCTGGTCGAACCGGGAGCGGGGGCGAGGAGTGTCCTCGGGGGGGATGGGCAGGTTGAGCATGGGATAGAGCTCCTGCAGCCGCTGCCGGCAGAGCCGCGGGTGCTCGTAGTAGTCAATGCCAGTCAGGTGGTTCTCTGCGTCGGGGCAGGACCAGTGCTCCCAGTGGGGGATGCGCTTGGGGGCGAGGCCCATGAAGGCCGCATAGCGATCGTCCATGCTCTCCGTCCTTGTCTGGGGTCAGCCGGGCAGGGGCACCGACTCGCGAAAGACGGCCGCCAGCCCCACCACCGCCACCAGCGCCAGCCCCGCCCCCAGGAAGAAGGGCGCAGCGGGACCGAGGGCATCCCAGAGCAGCCCGGCCACCACGCTGGCGGGCAGGGCGGCGACGCCCACTACGGTATTGTACAGCCCGTAGGCCATGCCCCGGCGGGCCGGGGGCACCAGGTCGGCGACCAAGGCATTGGCTACCCCCTGGGTGGTGCCGTGGTACAGGCCGTAAGCCACAAAGAGCCCCACCACCCAGGCCGCCGAGCCCGCCAGGGCAAAGCCCAGGTAGATCAGGGCGTAGACCAGCCAGCCAAAGACGATCAGCCGTTTGCGCCCCACGCGGTCGGAGATGGCCCCGGCCGGGTAGGCGGAGAGCGACATTACCAGGTTGAAGCCCACCAGCATCACCAGAATGTAGAGCACAGGCACGCCCAGGGTCTGCGCCCGCAAGATGAGGAAGGCGTCGCTGGAATTGCCCAGGGTGAAGACCAGGGCCGCCCCCAGGAAGATGTAGAAGTGGCGGTCGAATCCCCGCACACTCAGCGGCGCCCTCTCGCCGGCGGCGCCGGGCACATCCCGCACCAGGGGCAGCAGCCCCAGCAGCAAGAAGCCAGGCACCGCCGCCACCAGCACCAGGGCCTGGTAGGTGGAGCGGCGGAGCAGGAAAGTGGTGCCCTGCGCCAGGAACACGATGAGTGCGGCGGCGGCGAGGCCGATCACGGCGCCGCCCGTATCCAGGGCGCGGTGGTAGCCGAAAGCCCGGCCCCGGAACTCGGGGGCGGTGGAGTCGGCGATCAGGGCGTCCCGGGGCGCGTTGCGGATGCCCTTGCCCACCCGGTCGGCAAAGCGGATGAACATCACCAGGGGCCAGGTGATGGCGAAGTAGAGGAAGGGCTTGGTAAGCGAGGACAGGGAATAGCCGGTGGAGACCAGGGGCTTGCGCCGGCCCAGGCGGTCGGAGAGGTAGCCGGAGAAGACCCGGAGCAGGGTGGCGGTGGAGTCGGCCACTCCCTCGATCAGCCCGATCACCGCCGTGGGCACCCCCAGCACGTTGCGCAGGAAAAGAGGGAGGGCAGTAAGGGTGATCTCACTGCTCAGGTCGTTCAGCAGGCTGATCCAGCTCAGCAGCCGGACGTTGCGAGTAAGGCCCGGGACGGGCATGGCAAGCTCCAGGTACGGCGGGCCGCGCCGGGCGGCCCTGCGCATTCTCTTCGGCGGCGGGCACGGCGCCCCTTTCCCCGCCGTTGCTCGTTGACGCCGGCGAGCGCGGCTGCTACCCTGGGCGGCAGCAACCAGCAGGGAGCACTGATGCCCTTGACCGCTACCGCATCCCCCCGCCAGCCGCCGCTTGCCCCCTGGTGCTCTGCAAATCCGGCCATGACCACGCGGCGACCGCGGGGGCCCGATAGGAGGCGCAGGTGGAAGCCGACATTATCCTGGGAAGGCGCAACCGGCAGCAGGGCCTGGTTCTGCTGGGCGAGGTGACAGGGGTGGACGGCCACACCACGCCGGCGCACGAGGCGGGCCGGGAGTGCCGCCGCTTCCGCCACCGCAAGTACGTCCGGAGCGAGGGCGGCTGGGCCCGGGGCAAGACCAGGCGGGTGGAAGTGGCCACCCCCGGCATGTACTTTCGCCTGGCGGCGCCGCAGCCGGGGCCGGCCTACGTGACGGTGGAGTACCTGGACCGGGGGATACGGCCCTTCACCCTGACCCGGGGCGGGGAAGAGGCGTACGGGGCGCTGCTGGGCACCGATACCTGGCAGACCTTCACCGCCCGCTTGGCACCGGGGGCGATCCCCCAGCCCTACGACCTGGCGATCTGCTGCGGGGAGCCCATGTGGATCGCCCGGGTAGCGATAAGCAGCCGCCGGCCGGCGGGATACCGCCCGCCCGCGCAGGCGGTGGGGGCGCGGGCCCGGGCTGCGCTGGCGACGCCGCGCCCCCGGATCGCGGTGCCGGTGGGCAACATTGGCGGCATCATGCCGGCCGGGGATGAGCCCTCCTACCACCAGATCGCCTCCTGGCTGCCCATCTACCGGGCATTGGGGGTGACCAGCGTGCAGTCGTACGTGCGCTGGTCGCTGGTGGAGCCGGAGCCGGGCAAGCTGGACTGGAGCTTTTATGACCGGGCGGTGGAGCTGCTGGCCCGGCACGGCATGCGCTGGGTGGCCTTTGTGATGATCGGGCCCTCCTATGCCGTGCCCGAGTGGTTCCACCGGTCTGAGCATTCCCTCTACGTGCGCTGCCTGGAACACGATCAGGCCTGCCCCGTGCAGTCTATCTGGAACCCCCACCTGCTGGACTACGTGGACCGCTTCTTCGGCCTGCTGGCCGAGCGCTATGGGGGCAGCGGCACGGTGGAGTCCCTGATGCTGGGGCCCTCGGGCGACTACGGCGAGACCACCTACAATGCCACCTTTGGCGGCCGCGGGGAGGACTACCACACCCACCTGGGCTACTGGTGCGGCGACGACTGCGCCCGGGCGGACCTGGCCCGCCACCTGGAGGCCGCCTATGGCACGCTGGACGCCTTGAACCGGGCCTGGGGCACGCGCTACCAGGGCTGGTCGCAGGTGCAGCCCTTCCTGCCCGCGCAGGCGCCCAGCCGGCAGGCGGAGATTGATTTCAACGACTGGTATGTGGGCAGCATGACCCGCTGGAGCAAGCGCTGGGCGGCCGCGGCCGCTCGGCACTTCCCCGGGGTGCCCATCTACCATGCCGCCGGGGGCAGCGGCGACCCCATCCACGGCGGCGACTGGGCGGAGCAGGCCAAGGCGGCGGCTCCCCACGGCGTGGGGCTGCGCATGACCAACGAGGGCACCCCCTATCCCTTCAACTTCATCTACACGCGCTGGGCGGCCACCGCCTGTCGGCATTATGGGGCGCCCTTCGGCACCGAGCCCTGGGGCGGGGACGCCAGCGGCGTGGGCAACGTGGGGCGGCTGTACAACGCGGTGAGCTCCGGGGCCGACCAGTTCTGGCTCTACGCGGGGCACCTGGGGACGCCGGAATGCATCGAGGCCTTCCGCCGGCACGCCCAGTTCCTGCGGCGCGAGCAGGCGATGGTGGACGTGGCCGTGTACTACCCCAAGCTGCATTTTGCGCTCACTGACGAGCACGCCTTTGCCGAGGGCAAGCCCCGCTCCCGCTTCTGGGCGCAGGGGGAGCAGCTGCGGGACATCACCGACTTTGACCTGGTGGACTCCACGCTGATTGCCGACGGCGCCCTGGAGCGCTGCCGCTTCCTGGTACTGCTGCAGGGAACGACCATGCGGCGGGCGGCGCTGCAGGCGATCGAGGCCTGGGTGGAGGCGGGCGGCGTGCTCATCCTGCCTGACTTCGGCCCCATCCAGGACGAGGCAGGGCGAGCCTGGGCCTGGCAGCGGCTGCTGCGGCAGGGCGAGCGTGTCCTGCCCCACTGCCTGGTGCGAGCGGTGGGCAGGGGAGCCACCGCCTACTTCCCGCGCGGTGCCGACCGGCAGGGGCGCCGCGGCGATCACCGCGACCACCCGGCCACCCGGGCGGCCTTCCTGCGCTTGGTGTCCGAGATCCTGCGCCATCCGCAGGCGGTGCGCGCCCACCTGCCTCCCCGCCTGGAGGGCGACGGGGAGATGGACGGGGTGTTTGCCACGCGCCTGCCCGACGCCATCCTCTATCTGAACACCAATCCGGCGCCGGTGGCCAAGCGCATCAGCGGCGGCCGGCGCGAGCGGGTGGTGGAGGTGCCGGGGTTCTCCATACTAAGGGCCAAGCTGTAACCGCTGCCAAGCTGCTGGCGTCATGCAGGCGGCCGGTCCAGCTCGGCCCAGACGGTAGGCAGCAGGGACAGGGAGCGGGCCAGGCAGGTGGGCTGTGGGCCCTGTGCGGGCAGGGACTCGCTGTTGCGGTTAATCCACGCGGCGGCGATACAGTGTCTCATTGCCATTTGCCAAGCGCACCGTGGCCCGTCCTTGAGAAGTAGGTGGCCGCCTGCCGGGGCCCCGCCAGACCGCTGGCGTGACTCCTGGGCAGATTTCTACCTGCAGTCTGGGAACAGGCCCCGGATCATCTGCAAGGTTTCCTCGACCAGTTCGCTCCCGCCCGGAGGGCCGACCATCGACACTGCTGGGATCGCCCCATACCCGCCGCCTTGGACCGCCCGTGCAGTGGGCAGATAGAAGCCACAACCGGCGGCAAGCTGGACGATCACAGTCTGTGCGGCGGGACTGCGCGCCTTGATGCGCAGCCCATAGTCGAGGAACAACTCGAACGGACTGGTCGCCAGTACGACGTCACCGACCCGCAGGACATGGATCTCAGCCGGGACTGGTCCAGCCGTCCGTATGCCGTCGAAGCACTCGACGACTGCGCGCAGCCGCTGCGGCCACCAGGAACTGGCGTCGTGGTGCACTATGGCACGCTCGTACTCGGCCTGCGCCCAGTCCCGCTCCTCCCGTGTGATCTCACGTGGGGTCAGCTCGATGCAGCGCACGGCGTGGGCGAAGGGAATCTCGTCTGTCACCGGGCTAGTGCAGGCGAGGGCGCGCGATGCCGCGTCGGCAACGCGCAGGGCAATCTCGCGGCGCTCGGAGACCCCGCGGCGGCGGCGCATCTCTTCCTCTTGACGCCGATGGAGCAGGAGATGCGGCGACATATCGCCTGCCGCCCCGCAAAGCGGCAACACGTACAGCGCTGCGCCGAACCGCGCTCGCAACTCGCATCGTATGTCATGCCAGAAATCTGCCGAGAAAAACTCCAGGTTCTCGTCAACTTGCGACGGGCAGGGGATATCGACAGCCACCCCGGTAAGACTCCCATCGGCATCCCAGGTGAACAACAGGTCAAGGCTGTGATCCTCGTGCCCTTCGATTGACACGAAGTCCTGGCGGTTAGTCCCTCCATACATTCGGGCGGTGCCGTCGGCGTAGACTGCGCGCCGGTTGTGTCCAACCACAGCGTGGCTGAAGGCCGCTGCGGTCGCGTGCGGTCCGCGGCCCTCCCAGGCCTGCGCCGCTGCATCAGCGGCGTGGTCGGCCACCCAAGCTTCGCCTTCCTCGGGCGTCATCACCTCGCCGCCTGGGTGCGGATAGATCCCGTCCTCGAGCACCAGCGAGGTATGGGTATGGGTCGCATTGAGAAGGGTTTTCTCTGCGGGAACAGAGGGCAGGCGCCGTCCGAGGCGTTCCCGCACCGCGCGCTGCAGGCCGTCGGAGATACATGCGAGATCGCACGAGATCAGGATCGCGCAGTCCGTCTGATCGCCTCCCTCAACGGCGAGCGCCGTCACGAGCAGCGGATCCATCGCCTCGTTGGCGATCCGGCGATGCATTTGGCCCTGAACCATGGCCGGCCGGTTCGGTGTCACGTTCTGCACAGCCCATCCGATGTGAAGCATGCATGCCCTCCACGGCAAGGATGCCAAGGCATAGCCCGAGCGCAGCGGCTACTCGGTCCTCCGATCCGCCCGCAGCGCTCCGATGCCAATCTGCAGCCATCTTCCGCGTGATACTGGCGCCGCCCTGCTGCTGTGGAGCCGAAGCAGCACAACTAACCCGGTGTTTCGGGAAGGGATTGGAGGGCAGTGGCGGACGCTCGGCGGTGGCTCATCGCTGACGCGCCATCGCTTGGTCGCAGGTGGTTGAAACTAGGTGACTGTCCCTAGTCTACCCTAGTTTACTCTAGTTTCACTTTGGTTCTGGGACCGCATTCACTTTCAGGAAACGCTTGTGCCCGAGCACGGTGGAGCTGTCCAGCGTGACCAAGTACCAACCAGTTGGCGTGTCTGCTGGCACCTCCAGCGTGAACGATCCTGGAATGCGCAGCTCCTGGTGCAATCCTAAGCCAGGGGCCTTGAGGGTCGCTGTCACTGTGCTCGTCTGTTCGCCAGGGGGCACGATGGAGAAGCTCAGTGGCAGCCTCTGTCCTGGCTTTACTGAAGGCAGATTGCCGAAGGAAACTAGAGGACGGCAGCCAGTCCTCCTGAGAATGATCAGAAACCACCGGCAGTCTAGAGACAGCAGCAGGTCGCCTTGCGACTTTCTCATCGTAACCGGGTGCGGCCGGAGCGTCTCCACATCGAAGCCTATGGCGGATTCCACTGAGGCGGCCAATCCACGCACAAGCACTTGGACAGGTCCGGCATTCTCATCCAGCGCCAGAGCAGACTGGCCGTCCAGTCCTCTGGGAAAGAGCCATGGCTCGTCCGAGTTGACTCGGGCGCCCACCAAAGCCCAGTGATCTTCACCCCGGAACAGCCTGCACTCCACTCGCCTCTCTGAGGCGGTCGGGTCCTCTTCGGCGTCACCCCACAGCACCGTTTCGTCCACGGGGAACCGCGTACAGCGCCAGTCCATGTCTAGCTCGCCGGTGCCGCCAACGTAGCCGCTCAATGAGCCCCACACGGGCCCCAAGGCCCCGTAGACAAGAGGGTGATAGTCAGGTACGGCCACGCGCATCGGCGGGATTTCCTGAGGGCACATGCTGTTCAAGGCTCCGTGGGTGTACCGCGCGAAAAAGTCAACCGGCGCCTCGGTGGTGATGACCGCGTCAGGCTTGACCTCTCGGACAGCCCGGCTCACTTTGTCGAGCAACTGGCGCACGCCGTCGTTGTACACGAATGGGTGGGGATGGTTGTGGGCTGGATTGTAACAGGGCAGGAAATAGAAGCCCAGAGAGTCGAGCCTCACTCCATCAGCTCCCGTCTCGCGGATGAGCCGGCTACACGCGCTGGTAAGGTAATCCTGCCACTCTTCACATGCAGGGCACATGTGGTAGAACCCCTGGCCGGTGTAGTTGCCGGTGATCGTGCCGTTCTTGTGCATCACCGACCATCGTGCCGCTCTCCCGTCCTTCGCCAGCTCACTCGTCTCGTGGACGATATACCCCTCGACGTAGAAGGTGAAGTGGAATCCCAAGGCGTGGACGGATGCTACACCCTCGCGCAGGGCGTCAGCTCCGCCCAAGTCCTCGCGCAAGATATTGTCCCCCGTGGTGTGCACGTAGTGTGGCGGATCGACACCAGGGGGAGACACTGGAAACTGGCATCCTCGGTCGTGGAAGGCCCATTCCTGGTGGTCAATTGGCAACTGGCGGTAGGCGTCTGGGAGGTTCCGGAAACTATCCATCTGGGTCGCCCCCGGCATCGAGGCTCCACCGCGTTTGCCAAACCATCGCCCAGTATAGCCATCTGAGCAGCGCAGCCATTTCGGCGGCTTGAGGGGCTGGAAAGCATTCGCGAACCACACCCGGTACTCTCTGGCAGTCCGCCGCCAATCACCCTGGTAGATGAGAATCTCCACGGGAGGCAGTGACAGGCACTCTCCCGGCTCTAGCCCAACGGCGGGGAAAGCGCTGACCCTGATCGACGCAGAATCGTCGCCGAGCCGCTTGTTCCGGACGTCGGGATCCTTGATGATCAGGCCCAGCGCACTCCCCGAATCGGGGTCGAACGCACAGTGCCACTGCATCGACCACTTGCCGCCGTTTCCATAGATCCCACCGGGGTGGTCCGTTGCAGGAGCGATATGTCCCGCCTGATCGTGCACCGTCGCCAAGTTCTTCCTGAGTGTCTGCCCCAGGCAAAGACGCCCAATAAAGGGGAAATCAACCATAACCTCGCCTGGGCTGACTCCTACGTTGATAACGTCCAACATCCATTCCGAGGAGCCGGCATCCAAAAGCGTGACGGTAAGATGGGCCGCCCAATGGTTTGCCTGATCTCTGTAGACCAGCTTGAGCCTGCCTTCCTTCGCGCACTCCTCGATCGTGGTTGAAACCAGGCGACAGGAGAAGGGATCGAGCGCTATTCTCGCGACATCTGCCGGATCGTCCTCCAGCTCGAATGGCCGGATGAAATCCGTATACACCCGGAAGGGGTTGCCCAGCTTTCGAGGGTCCTTCAGATACTCATCGCCAGTTAGGTGATTCCAAAGGGTGACGAGCGAACCATCCTTGCGACTAAAGGCTATCCGCGCTTCCGCGCTTTCGATGCCTAGGAGATCGCATGTATCAATGAGCACGAACCGCCTCCTGGTTGAGCCGATTGCATAAGGGAGCCGATCAGGGGGTTCTGGGCGTCCATCTCGAATCTCGACGAGCCAGCGAACAAGCCACAAGAGAGAGGATGCCCGATGGACAGGATAGCAGGGGCCTAGCACCGTGTCCAGCGCTGTTCGTTCGATGTGGAAGCGTGCCTCCCCGGCAAATCGGATGAGGGCAGCATACACAGACCTCCGACGGACCTAGCAACCCTCGCTCGCCTGGATGATCTCCAGCACCTCGCGCAGGCCCTCTTCACCGCCCGTTTCGAGCAAGTCCCGCTTGTTCAGCACACCACGGCGCTGGTGGAGAGCCGGCTAATCCAGTCCCGGCAGGCGGCCGGTCCAGCTCGGCCCAGACGGTAGGCAGCAGGGACAGGGAGCGGGCCAGGCAGGTGGGCTGTGGGCCCTGTGCGGGCAGGGATTCGTCGTTGCGGTTAATCCACAGCGAGGGCATGCCGGCGGCCGCGGCGGCGGCGACATCCCGGTCGAGCCGGTCTCCCACCACCAGGCACTGGGCCGGCGGCACCCCCAGCGCCCGGGCGGCGGCGAGCACGAGATCACCACTGGGCTTGCACCAGAGCTCATCGCCCGAGCACGCCAGCACCGGGAAATAGGAGGCGATGCCCGCCAAGTCGCTCCGCACCAGGCGGCCGGGGGCATCCCACCGGGAGTTGGTGATGATGGCCAGCCGCTGCCCGGCGGCGCGCAAGGCCTCCAGGGCGGGCAGCGTGTCGGGGTAAAGCCGGCTACAGGCGCTAATGGGCTGGTAAAAGGCTTCGGTAAGCTCATCTGCCAGCGGCGACCCGGCCGCCACCCCCGCCGCAGACAGGCCGTGGCGCAGGCGGTCCGCGAAATGCCAGGAGCGACCGTGCGCCTGCCTATAGCCGGTGCGGTTGCCGCTAACCACCGCCGCCACCTGGGCGGCAAACTCGGGCGGGGAGAGCCGGAGCGGCCCCGCTCGCCGCTCCACCAGCGGATAGAGCTCCTCCAGCCGGGCGGGCAGGAACTGGCGCCACCGGCCCTCCAGCCCGTATTCGAGCAGGGTTCCCCCCAGGTCAAAGAGCACGGCCCGGATCATCGCGGCCTCTCCCCCACGAACAGCGTCATCTCTTCCTCCAGCAGCCAGGGGTCGTCGGGATGCGCCTCAAGGTGGCGGCGCAGGCGCTCCAGGCCGCGGCCCACCGCTTCTTCCCCGAGGCGCTCACCATTGGGACTGCACATGCGGGCGGTCCCAGCCCCGGGCGGCGTCGTACACGTGCGAAATGGCTCCATAGTCGGCCTTTTGCCGACCGCCGCTGGCCTCAGCCACAGCCGGCCTCCTCCTGGGGGAGCAGGTGATGGCGCAGCAGCAGCACCTCGCTTATCAGTTCGTAGCCCAGGCCCTGGTAGAGGGCGAGGGCCGCGGCATTGCCTTGCCAGGCCATGAGGTTGACCTGGCGAGCGCCCGCCGCCCGCAGCTGGCGCTCCACCTCCTCTACCAGGGCGGTGGCGATGCCCTGCCGCTGCACCGGCTCGGCCACCCCCAGGCGGTAAAGCCAGCCGCGATGGCCGTCCCAGGTGCCGATGATGGTGGCCACCAGCCTCCCCTCCTGCCGCCAGCCCAGGCAGACCGCCCGCCGGTCCGAGAGCAGTGCGGTCACCGTTTGGCGGTCCTCGCCCGCATGGGGCGACAGGCCGAGCTGCTCCCAGAGGGCCAGGGCGGCGTCCGCGTCGCCGGCATCCAGCTGGCACAGGCCGTCGGCAGGCTGGCGCCGGGCTTCCCATTCCTCCCGGAGCACCGACATCATGATCACGTCTATCCAGCGCTCGGCCTTGAGCACGGCCTGGCGCTGCGTGCCCTCATGGCGGAAGCCGCACTTGCGGTAGCAGCGCTGGGCGCGGTGGTTGAAGGACCAGGTGCGCAGGAAGATGCGGCGCAGCCCCAGCTCCTGGAAGCCGGTGCGCAGCAGCTCGGACACGGCCGCGGTGCCATAGCCCCGGCCCCAGGCGCTCTTATCGCCGATGGCAATGCCCATCTCGGCCGTAGGCTGGGAGTCGTGCCGGTGCAGGCCGCAGTTACCGATATGCCGCCCTGTCGCCTCGATCGCCCACAGGTGCTTCTGGGGATCGGCCCGCACCCCGGCCAGCCACTCATACTCTCCCTCCAGGGTGACGCCGCCCGGCTCCCGCATCAGGAACTGCATCACCTCCGGGTCGTTGAGCCAGACCACGTAGTCGGGCAGGTCGGCCTCTGTGACCGGGCGCAGCCGCACCGTGCTCTCCACCATCTCTCTCCTCCGGCGAAAAAAAGACCACAGGCGCCTTGGGTTTTGCCTGTGGTCTGCCGATGCCTTTGGTGGTAGGGGCTATCCGGGCGGACCAGCAGGCAGGGGACGAGGGAGCCGGTAAGCGTGCCGGCCAATGCCCTCACCATGTACCTTAGCTGCGGTCTGCCTGCTCATCTTGGCCACCCGGTATGATAGGGAACAGACGATAGCATACGGGGCGATCGCCCTGGTGTCAAGGGGCCGGGGATTGCCACCGTGAGTGGGACAATGCCAAGGCCGCGGCGGATGCCCCACGGGCGCTACTGGCTGAAGGTGGATATCGCCCTCGCCACGTCCTCCAGTATCTGAGTGACGGCCGGGCCGAGGGCGGCGAAGGTGTCACTATCCAGCGCCCCATAGCGGCTTGAGATACGGACGGGGTCGAGGTCCGCAAGCGATTCCTGCAGCCCGCGCAGCAGGATGCTGAGCCACATGTGAGTAGCGGACAGCGGAGCGGGACGGCCGTCCTGCTCCTGATCCGGCGCGACTGTCCTCACCAGGTCTTGGAGTTGACTGGATAGGCGGTCGAGCACGGCGAGCAGTTCCCGACGCTGTTCCTGCGGCAAAGGGGTAAGCGGGAGGCCGCTGGGGGATTTCCCCAACGCAGCCACCTGACGGATCTCCTCGATATGCTGTAGGGCAGTGGCGAATACCGCGAGCAGGTGTGATTTATGGTGGTTGAGCATCGGTTGCCTCCGCCCAGCCGCTATCTCCAGGAGGGAGATGGATATCGCTGTCTCGGCAGACACGTGCCGCCAGCAGGTTGTCAGAAAGCCAGAGACTGGCGGATAGGAGCCAACAGCAGAAGCGGTTCGGTCAGCACGTGCCCAAGCGGACGACTCCAACGCCCCGATGCTGTGAGCTGCCTGCTGCAGCAAAAAAGACTCCTGAGCGCGGTTGCGCAATCAGGAGCCATTAGCCACAAGGCTGTTCAGGCCGGACGCCCGGCCTGGGCGGTCTCCATCGCCCAGCTAATGCTACAGCTGCACGCCTTTCCTGTCAACCGCACCCGGCAAGCCAGGGCCCGGCCGCTGGACAGGCGGATAGCCGGGGAATTCTGCGCGCCCACCGTCAGCGCGTGAGCCAGGCCCGCGCCGAGGTGGAAGAGGGCGAGAGGTTTGGCAGAGCTTCAGCTCTGGAGGCTACTGCCGGTGGTGGCGGGGCAACCGGGGGGCAGGCAAGACCGGCAGGAGCGCATTACGTAAATGGCGGGAAAGCTGGAGGCGGCGGCCCGGTTCGTAGCTTTGTACCGCATAGTGGCCGTGAGTCGGCGGTTCCTGCTGCGGGAGGGCAGAGGCCGAAAACGGCAGGCGCTAGTAGTCGCCGAGCCGCGATAGCAGCAGCAAGGACTCGGTGGGTCACGCCCTGTGTGGCATGCAACTTGCGCCCAAACGGCTTGTAGTGCAACTGTGGACCCTGGATCGTGTTCTAAGACAGCTCACCATGCTGGCGAGGAAGCACTTCTTGGGGACGATAGGTGATCATCTGGATGCGCCCGGTGACCGCTCGCGAGAGACCCGCGGGGGAGTCCCAGGAGGCCACACGGGTGGAGACTCGATGGCCGATTGTCAGCAAGACAGCGCCCCCCACTACCGAGAACCTCGCGCTCGGTGCTCCAGCAGGCGGCGTGCTGCATTGCGCCAAGCTTCTGCCCATGCCTCCGGGGACTTGCCCTTGGCCTCTGCCTCCACCTCCGCCCGCATTCGCGCGAGAGACCTCTCCCGCTCCGTAGCCTCTCGCTCGTACGTTACCCGCCGGGGTCTCAATCTAGCCTCCTGTGCTCAGAGTATTCCCCATGAGCGCCCGGGTCCACACCTGCTCGTGCGCAAATGGCTCGTCCAATCCACATGCTGCCGGGGTTTTTATTCCATAGACTGCGGGGGACCCGCGGGGTACCCCGCGCAAGAAAAACGCCTGGGGGCGTTGACGCCACCAGACGCCCTTGCTATAATGCCGCCAGTCAAGAGAGCGCGAGGCAGGTATGCACCACTACTTGGCGGAAACGTCTCGCGGGTCGCTTGTCTCGGGCCTTATCCCATTCCTTTCCTCGTGGGGGACGCACGATGTCGTTTAAAGCTCCAGTCGACGGCTCGACGCGCATCCTGGAATTCCTCATCAGCAAGCCTGGCAGTCCAGACGATGAGGACATGTTGGTGGTGGCAAAGCAGCTCCTCCAAGAAAGGCCACAGCTCAAGGCGCCACCTGAGGGGGCCTTCTACCTGGATGAGCCTATCAGAACGGCGTTTGTGATCATGCGCGAATTGCATTTCCGCGAGATCGCCGATCTGATAATCGTTACTGATATTCTGGTGCGCTTGGTGAAGAACGGCTACCGCGTGGTAATGCGGGCCAAGGCCCACCGCAACAGAAGGTTGCTCGTTGAGGCGGACTTGGCTGCGGAAGTGCTTGCGAAGGAAATGTGGGCCCTCACAGAGGATCTCTTGCCACCTGAAGTCGGCAAGCAGACCGACGAGGAAGAAACCGGTGAAGAGAGCACAGGCGCCGGGGCCGTCTTCCCCCCGGCGCTTCCTCCCCCTGCGTTTGCTGATGGGTTGCCGCATGATGGCCCGTCGTTGGAGGCGCTGAGGATTGGGCTTAGCGAGCGGTACGCTTCAGTAGCGGCCGACTACTGGCGCGAGCAGGGGAGGAAGATACTGGATGCCAGACGCAGATAGTAGCAGGGAGGGGGCCTGGTCCAGTGGCGGGCTATCGTGGACGGCATCACCGGCGGAGAGTCCGGGCGGCAGCAATGGGGGCCTAGAAGCCCTTGCGAAACGGTTTGGGGATCTATACTCCCCAGCGTCACTAGAGTTTGCTTTCGCACGACAGGCCGTACCGTCACCGATGTGGCGCCAGGATCGCGAGGTGCTGGGCCTCTTTCTCGGTGTCCTTGACGAGCGGTGGGCTCGTCGGCTGTACGTGCGTGATTCGAGAACTCACGCGTTACTCGCATTTGCCAATTGTCGCCCGGCGATGCGCTCAATATCAGCCGCAACGATGCTTGGGCATGCTTTGCCCGTGGCGGCTGATGGGCTTCTAACGGTCCCAGGCAGGATTGCCGAGCTGGGAGGCATCATACCTTTCGCCGGTGACTACAGGGCCGTTTTTGGCGTTGACGCCGCCCTTCCCAGCCACTGTGTTCCCTATGCGGGGGTAAGCTCCGTCACCGGGGGGCAGTGCGTACACGCATCCATTACCTTGATCACCATGTTCCTCCACCGTTACGCCACTGTCACCATGCCACTGGAGGTGACAATGCTCAGCCACGACCTTGAGAAGGAGGTATACTGTGATCTCGCGGCTGGGCCTCTAACGCCGGAAGATGCAGTTCGGGTGGTAAGGCGAATACCTGGTCTCAGTGCGGTCCTCGAAAGACTGTCGGACCCCGCTCAGGTGTTCCCCCTGGTCGTCTCCTACCTCTCCAACCGTATCCCTCTTATCGCTTTCGTCAACGCCGAACACCTGGGGGAGGCGGTTAGTGGCCAGCCGCCACAACACGCCGTCGCCGTCATCGGCTGGACTCCACGCCAACCGAAACAAGAGCCTGGCGTTATTGTCATCTGTCCAGCCCTGGGCCCATTCCGGTGGTACTCGGCGAGTATATTCGCTGAAGCTTGTCTGCGCTACTCAACGACCGGTCGCTCCTGCCAGCTTGTAGCAGCATTGCCCAGCAGGCTGACGGGCAGCAGTCTGTCAGGCAGGCTTGGGCAAATGGTCGCCCCCAAGGATGTCATGGATGGCAGAACGGGGTTCGCGCTGGAGACCGTCGGGGAGGCATCCGAACTGCTAGATGACAGGATCCGTAATAGCCCAACCTATCTGATTGCGGAGGGCAGCATCCCACCAGTCAGGTGGACCGAACACCCCGTGGTTAGCTTGCCTGCCCCACTTCCCAGCCCTGCTATCCCCCCCGTGGCCGTGGCACTCAGTCCAGGTACCCAGGGAACATCCTCGATCGTGTGGGGTGCGATTACGTCGCTGGGAGAAGAGCCCCTGGACAGGATGCTGATCCGCCTGGTAGAGAACGGCGTCGCTGACGTTGAGTTGTACGCATTCCGCCACCGCGACCTGTTGGACATGTCACAGCTTCTCGACCTCAGAGCTCCGCAGGACACCATCGAGGCAGGCGTGTACATTGGGTACCCGGGCATGATTAGCTGGCTGGAGCATGTGTTGGTGGCTGTGGAAAAGGCGACAGGGGTGCGGCCACGGATCCGGTCGATAGCGACGAACCAGCCGAACATCTCCAGTGGCGACCCCGAACTGCAGGCGCTGGTTATCGTCCTCATTCATCAACTGGCCAATCTTGCCCGTGCTGTCGGCTGTCAGTGCATAGAGATCGTTGCAGGCGGACGGGGGCATGCAGTCCCGGGTGGTCCACTTAGATACGTCCCGGTGCTCCGCCGTGCTGCGCTTATTCAGGCCCTTGAGTACATGGACAGCGCACTTGTCGATCCTCGGGGAGAAAGGCCAGTGTACCTGGCCATCGAGATTGAACCAGGCCAAGGATATTTGGCATCCGGTCCAGCGGAGGTAGCGCGTATTCTAAGGAATGTCGAGGACCGGATGGCTGACAGGGTGCCGCCCCGTACCGCGCCGCTTGTGGGAGTGAACCTCGATTTTGGGCACCTGGAGTGTATGAGGCTTTCCCCAGCAGACATGCAGTCACTTGCGCCTAGGATCATCCATTGCCATGCGAGTGACCATGTCTTCGGGCATGCAGTTGATCTTCCGCTGGGCAGCGTAGTGGAGCCCAGCAGGGTGCGGTCCTGGTTGGATTTCTACCTCGCGGCCTGCCGCCAGCTAAGCGAGATTCCGTCAACCGGCATGGTGAGTTGCGAGTTGGAGCAAACGCGCGACTATGCGCAGACTCTCCAGTCAATTGCCTTCCTGAAGACCGTCACCGGGCAGGCTGCAGGGTAGCGCCATCATGCTGCCGACTTCCGAGTAGAGCATCTCTCACCTACGAAGCATGTTGGACCATGCAACGACGACGGCCAGTATCGATGGGTCCATGGGCTCCAAAGGTGCCTCACCGGTGGTACCCAGCAGGCGCGAACCAATCAGTACGACGCCGATAGTAACTCAGAGTGCCGCCAGTAGACCGAGCGTCTGCTGGTGGTTCAGGCACAGTATCCTCAAGCTCTCTTCTGGCAGCGGTCGTCCTGACGCGCGTGACACGCCGTCAAGCCATCGTCTCATTGCTTAGTTAGCACCATCTCCCTCCACCCCCCGCGCCGGCAGGTAACCACCCCTCCCAGCCGAGAAGCAGTAGGCAGGCAATACCGGGGGGCTCTGCATGGCCCGAGTCCTGATCGAGAACCCGGTCATCAACTCGCCTTTCGCGCAGCATAAGCGGCACTTCCGGTTCGACGACGAGGGCATTACCAGCGAGATCATCGAAGGGCGCCGCCCCGGCACCTGCTTGGCCCGCACCGCAACCTCGTGGCATCGCGCCCAGTGCTGAGGGTCCCGCTGCCTCGGCCTTTCCCCGGGGGGCGTGCACCAGAGCGACCACGCGTACCGGACAGGAGCTTCCACTCGCAGGCACAATGCCCCTGTAGGGATCGGTGCTGTATCGCCGCCGGTCGGTTACTGCTCGGCAGGACACCGCCTTGTCGGCGGCCAAGAGAAGCGGGGCCGGCATGGCAGTAGTGCTTAGCATGCATGCCGGCACCCTGGGGGGCTGCCATGGCTCGACTCTAGGATCTCACCCGCGGTGCGTCGGTCAGGGGCATTCGGCCGGACGGCTTGGTGACCGTGGTTGATGTCGCCTGGCACGGTAGCAACGTCGTAGAGCTGGTCTACAAGGATGCGGCCGGGCGGGTGGGCAACGAGCTGCTGCTGCGGGACCAGGAGGCCGGCATCGGGGTGGTGACGACCGGCCGGCCCTGGAGCTTCGATGGCGACGGTGGCATGCTCCGGCTGGTGTCGGAGGCCCAGCGCATCGGGTGGGCCTACCTGTTCGACCCGCTGCTCGCCATCCACACGTCGCTACTGGAGCCCCTCCCTCACCAGATCACCGCGCTGTACGGCGAGATGCTGCCCAGGGAGCCGCTCAAGCGCTTATGCTACCAGTACTATGCGTTCGTCGGGCTGGACCGGTACACCCGCACCCGACGCCGCGCTAGCCTTTCAGCGTGGCGAATCCGTCCTTGATCACCTGAGCTAGTAGCCGGCGCCGGGTAGCAAGGAGGGCATCGTAATCCATCCCCTCCCAGGATATCGGAAGCGCATGCCAATAGTACATGCGAGCCAGCTCGGCTTCGGTCAGGCGCTCAGTATATCCGGGGAGGTACTCAGCAGGCGCCTTGTCCCCAATATCGGCGTTGTCACCCCACTCAACGAGGGCGAAGTTGGCAATCTGGTTGGTATCCCGGACGGCGGTTATGCCCTGCTTTGCCAGGTACCCCTTGGGGAACAGATGGTGCCGCTCAATGGCCGCACGCTTTGACTTGAACGCCGGATCGAGCAGCTCCCCCACCTTGACCTTGGAGAACAACACGTTGGCGTCAAGGAGATTGAGCGCCGCATAGTAAGCAAGGAGCGCAGGGCTACGGGGAGCCGAGGTCGCCAGTTCATTGGGCAGCGTGATCGCCCAGTAGTCGTCAGGGAGCGAGTCCTCCATGATGCGGTCCAGCACCTCAACGAAACCGGAAGCATCCTTCACCTCGCGCAGGTGAGCCAGGTCCTGCTCCATCGCGGTCTCCGGCGAGGTGGTGTAGCGTCGTGTCAAGCTACTGATGAAGAACCAGCGGGCGATCAGATTCCTGAGGGCATAGTCGTCGACCCCGTAGTCGCGCTTGCCGATAAGGAAGAGAGCGTAGTTATACAGCAGGCCCACCTGCGAGGCGATCATGTCCGAGCTCCGGAAGCCCGCCCGTAGAAGCACCTTGAGGAAGTCATGCCAGCTTTGCAGGTCCAGCGTGTAGGCCTGGGCATCCCTCAGGGTGGCGAACTGCTTGTCCCGCATAGCCTCGCTGAACTCCTCGGTCTCCAGATTCTTACCCCGAAGCAACGAGTATACGTGCTGTAGCCTGGCCCTGCGGAAGCCCAGTGCTACGGTCACCCGGAGGAGCTGGTCCGGGTCAGGCTGGATGAAGTGGTTGTAGGGGGAGCCAGGCCCAGGCTGCCGGGCCGCTCGGCAGAAGCTCTCCAACTGGGTCCGGCCCTCATCCCAGAACACAGACATGAGGGTGAGGATGAAGTCGGCTTGATTGAGCTGAGTGCCAGTGCTGTTGATGCGCACGAAGACGTGGCTCACCTCCTCCTCGGGCATATTGGCTGACAGCTCAAGCACCGTAAATGGGTAGTTCTGTAGCTCGTACAACTGGTCGATCGCGTCCCACAGGGCATCTTCCTCGGCGTCGGTCACCTCGCGATGCTTGCGAAGGCGAGTGACGAAACCCTTGAGGAAGCTCTTCCGGCTGCCGCCAGCCGACCAGAGCTGACTGATATCAGGGATGAACTCGGGATCGCGCTTAATGGCAGCGTCCGTGACTTCGAACCGTCCCGCTTTGGGCATGAAAGCTATCCTGATTCGTTCCTTGCTGTAATCCTTGCGCACAACCTCTTTGCCCCGCAGAACGGCGTAGAGGCTGGTAAGCCGCTGTTGGCCATCGACAATGAGGAGGCGGGGGGTCTTCTGCTTCTTGTCCGCGCCGATCTGGTGGTGGACCTCAGAGAACCCATTCACCCAGAAGAGGAGGGAGCCGATAGGGAAGCCCCGGTACATGGAATCGAATAGGTCGCGGACTTTGGCGTTCGGCCAGACGAACGGCCGCTGCATCTCGGGAAGGCCGATCTCCCCCATCTCGATGTCTTCCAGCAGCCCCGATAGGCTGTACCCAACTTCTTTGAAGAGCGTGACACTCACGATGCTGCCTCCTCGGCTACGCCGCTCTGCGGGCAGTGCTTCGCCCGCATCTCTCAGCACTCCCCGTTACCTGGCCCTACCGAGTGCCTGCCTACCCTCGTCGCTGATCGCCCATGTCCCTCTGGGCGAGTCGGAACGGATGAGGCCTTCCTTCTTCATGGCGAAACGCTCCCACATGGCGGCGTTGCGCCAGCGCTGCTGCTTGGGGTCGGAGGGCAGAGGCTCGTAGTCGACGGGCCGGAGCCGGGACTTCATCAGGACGTGGACGCGGTCGAGCGCTTTGCCTGTTGGGGCTTGGCCGCCGAGGTCAACGAGTGCTTGCAGGATGGGCTGGCGGTACTCCCGCTCCTGGGTGCGGATGCCGCGGCGCAACTTGCTGGTGAAGCTCTTGTGCGCCGTGCCGCCTTCGGTTGGTGGGGTGTCTAACGGTGACCCCCAGAGAGAGCGCCATTCGGCCTGCTTGGCTCGCAGGTCATCTTGCAGACGGGTGACAGCCTTTGCCTTGGCCGAGAGCTGATCGACCGCCTCCGTATCTCCGCGGCGGAAGGCCTCCGCTCCGGCCTCCCTCACAGCCTTCTCGACGCCTGTCAGCTCACTCAGCAGCAGCTCGAACGCGTAGGCGACGTCAGCAGACCGTTCCATCGGCAAGCACCCCCTATTGCCAGGTAACCGTCAGCTGTCTCGGGCAAAAGTGGAGGCGGCCCGAGGGGCAGACGGCAGAAAGGTGGGCAAACAGCGCTCCCCCAGCTAGCGTATAAGTAAGTTCCGCGGCTGCGCTTGGTTTCCTGCTGATGAGCTGCAAGTATGCCCTTAAGGGGCCGTTCTTGCACCCAAATGTGCCAGGTAAGGGCCCAACCCCTGTTACCCAGGGCCGTTGCGTGCCCTATAGGGCATCGTGGGGCTTCTGGTGGCAAATGAGGGGAAGTGCTGCGGGGGCCGTGAAGATGACATAGAAAAAAAGGAGCGGGTGCTGCCCCGTACCATTACCTGGTGCCATTGCGTGCCTGATGCGGCCTGTAGCGCCCTTCTCTACGGGGTTTTCAGGGAAAGGGGCGGGCGGCCGGCATGCCGAGGTTGGTGGAAGCAAACTCTGAGTAGGGCGCGGAAGGAATACTAGAGCCGGTACGAGCGCACCACCGTCCGCCCCTACGATTCCGCTCTGGCGGCGAAGGCGTCCGGCCAGCCGCCGTGCTCCTCGATCACCTTATCTATCTCGGCCATGAGGCGGATGGTTTCGTTCAAGGCGATGACGATCTTCTCGTAATGGGCGATGTCGTCCGCCGTCAGTTGCCGCCCCTTGCGGTCCTTGAGCCACTTCTGGCAGACCTGGTGGCCGCCGATGTGGAAGTTCCAGACCTGCTCCGGCACGCCGCGGAAGCCGATGGTGCCGGGTTGGGAGGGTCGGCCTCTCCTGGTTGCGGGGGCATCGAGCCAAACGGTGTCGTCAGACCACCCGACTCGCCCGACCTTAGGGTCCTTTGGGCCTGTGTAGGTCGTGATTAGGTCGTCGAGCTTGGGCGACTCGAGGAGGTGCAAGGCGACGAGTTCGCAACCCAGACGGGATAACGCGCGGAACAGATCCAGGTTCCTAGTCAGTGGGAGGCGGGGAAAGTCTATCTTCAGGAACTCCGCGTACCGGCGTCGGTAGCCCGGACTGCGAAACACCGCGTAGGCGTGGTGGAACACGTCCTCAGGCGTGAGGCCTTCGGGCAAGCCATGGGGGCCCTTCTGCTCGATGCGCAGGGATGACGCCAGCGCCTTCAGGAAGGATCGTGAAAGGCTAGTTCTAGCCGTGCCCGTGAGGCCTTTCTGGGAGCTCTCCGCGTCGTCATATAGGTACAGCGGGAAAACGCTGTTTGTGTCGTAGGCGGACATGGCCTTGTGCGAACTGACTGTTCGTGCAACCCAGACGTCCCACTGGTCCTTGGTCATGCGGGTCGCCAGCAAGGTGAGGTTCTCCGGATGGTCGGCTACATGCTGCATCGTTGGCCAGGAACGCCCCCACACCAGCGTCGAATCAAAGAATATCCAGCGAAAGTCGAAGGGGCGATAGTTGGTCCGTATGACCCGCTTCGGGATGTCGACTTGCTTCAACCGACGTCGAGCGCGAGCGACATCCCAACCCTTCTTATTCGGAACCTGGAACGCCTCAAGCAGAGCGTCATCCTCGAGCTTAGAAGTGCTGAACCGCCGGATCCGCTCGACGAGAGCATCCCGTTCGAAGTCGATCACCAGATTGTCACGCGCAGTGATATAGCCTGCGCCGCTGACGGTCATGACGTCAGGCAGGCTCAGATACGCCCCATACTCATTCTTCACCGAAGTACTCTGAGGGACGAAGAGGTAGAGGTCCGACGTCGGCTCCAACTCGTTCCATTTGCACGAGCCAACGTGGTTAGTAGCCAACCAAGTTTCCTTGCTCTCGCGAGTTCCCCAACGTTCGTGGTGTCGGACCTCGCAGTTGCGCCGGGGATTTGGGAGGCGGGCGAGCAATGTGATAGCAACTCCTTGTTTGATGCTGAAGACGTTCACGTCCTCCGCACCGTCAGGCGGTTGCTCTCGCTTGGTCGAGTTGCCGTGCAGATCGTTGACCCAGATACTTGAGGCCGAATGCATTAGGCTCCAGCGCATACCGCGCATCGTTGGGTTGTCCAGGAACGAGTGGTTGGTGACAAGTCCAAAGACACCTACTCCTGCTTGGTCAATGCTGAGCTGGCCGATACGCACGAACTTCACGTAGTCGTCGTTCAGGTTCTTCTCCAACTGCAGGGCGCTACGCTCGTGTATTCGCTGTCCCTGGAGGAGCTTGTAGGGTGCGACCAGTTCGCGGTGGTGCGGCTCCATGTTCGAAGACAGCAACGAATAGGGCGGATTGCCCATGATGACGGTAAAACGTTGGCGGCGCTTGATGGCGTTGACGGCCTGAGCCTCGTGGGCCAGAGCGGTGAACAGGTCGGCTAGCTTTGGGTGCGCGACATCGGACAGTGGCTCCAGGCTGTTCGTGAGGTAGATGTGCAGGCGGTCGCCCTCCCTGAACTGATAGCCCGTCTCCCCGAGCTTCAGGGCGAGCTTGAGGTGGGCGATGGCGTAGGGCGCCATCATGAGCTCGTAGCCGTAAAGTCGCGTGAGGAGATGCTTGGGCACATACTCCCGCCACCGCCGGCGAATCTCCGGGTCGTCCCAGGTTGGCTTTCCCAATTCGCGACACCATTTGTCCTTTATCGTGCGCTCGATGACCTCGATGCACTCGAAGAGGAAAGTGCCGGTGCCGACGGCGGGATCGAGGATGCAGACGAAGGTATCGCTCGGCTTCGCGCCCTTGGGGATGGTCAAGTCCGGGAAGCGTTTCTTCATGTCGGCCCAGGTGGCGGTGGAGGCGAGACCCTCGGGCAGACCGAACTCGCTCTGTATCAGTTCATGCACACTCCGGACGATATAGGACACTATTGGCCGGGGGGTGAAGAAGACGCCGCGGCGGATGCGCTGACCCGGGTCGTACTGCTTGAGGAAGCCCTCGTAGAAACGGATGACCGGGTCCTCGGCAGGATTCCTGTCACTGAAGGCGGCCTTGATCGCCTCGATGTTCGTGTTGCGCAGGAGGTCAAGGACGTCATTGATGCCGACCTCGTCCACGTCGAAGTGGAACTTGCCGCGGTTGAGGCGGAATAGGTTCTCCAGCAGGTTCTCCAGGAAGGGATTTGAGACCGCGGTCAACTGGACGAGGTTCTGGGCGGTGAGGCCCCCCGGACGCGAGAAGCTGGCTGAGAGGAGGCCGTAGGCGACGGTCTGGGCGTACATGTCGGCGAAGGCGTCCTCGTTCATGTCGTGGATCAGGAGTTCGCGGACAGCGGCGAATAGGCGGCGCATGAGGCCGCGGTCGGTTTCGGCGTCAAGGACGGCGCGCACGCGGTGGCGGGTGTTAGTGGCCAGGTCGGCGAGGCGCGGGATGAGATCATCGGCGGAGCGGATGGCCTCGCGGTAACGGTCGGTGAAAGCCTCGGACCAGCGGTCGCGCCAGGCCTCGGTGTCAGTGGGATCATCCGGCCAGCGCAGATTGCTGCGTAGGCGGTTGGCCACGCGGTCGAGGTGCATGATGGAGTTCTGGTCGTCCCACCCGAGCACACGAAGGACGGGGAGCTCGTGCGCTTCCGGGTTCTCGGTGAAGTAGGCGAAGGAGATCGTGCGGTGCTCGGCCTCGCCATAGGATGAGATAAAGAGCAGATCGTGGAGGTGCCAACTCGGGCGGTCGGCCTTGCGGGCGCCGGCGCGGCTCTTGATGATAAGGTTGCCGAGGATGCGGCGCAGGACGACCATCGGCAGGCGCTTCTTCTCGAAGTTGACCCAGAAGATGCCCCAGGGCTGGCCGGTCTCAAGCGGGCGAAGCTGCTTGATCTCTCTGATCTTGGCCGCGTGCTTGGCGTTCAGGCCAAGCTCCTCGGGGTCGTAGTCGAAAGTGAGCTCATCGATGTCAGTCGGCTCGATGGGCCAGTCCAACTCGTCGCGCAGGTACTTGACCAGCGAGGGAAACGTCTTGATAGAGCTGATCCGTTCAGCATCCCCGATCGTCACAGGCTTCTCCTCTAACTTAGCTCCATCCAGGCGATCAGCCTCGGCTTGACGCCGACCGGCGCCTGGACCTGCTTGAGATACGTGTTGCGTATGTGCTTGTCCATCTGCTTACGAATGTCCGACAGGGTCGCCCGCTCGATGACGCAATGGCGCGGGGTGTCGGGCGCGGAGCGGATGACCTCGACGATGCGGCTGGGGTCGTCAAGTATATCCCCGGTCGCGAGGTCGTACAGGTACCACCTGGTAGGCCCGGCGTCTTCACTCCAGGTGACTTCCTGGCCCTCGGCCGGCTCGCCCGCGCCAAGGTCGGCCGCGGGCAAGGCGTAGCAGAAGAAAACAGCCTTGGTGTCAGGCTGCGGATGCTCCTTGCCGCTGAACACCCGACCGGGCAAGGCGTGGAGGCGGGCCTCAAGGTCGGGGTACTCCTTGAGCAGCGCCCCGTGTTCCAGCAGCAAGTCCTCTACCGGCGTCGGCGTGCCCTCGTACTTGTGGGTGAACTCCTTCAGCGCTTCGAAATCGTCATCCGGCGTCAGAAGCTTCTTACCCTCGATGCCGAAGACTTTGGAGATGCGCAGGACCTTATGGGCGACCGTGCCGTACAAGCGCAGGAGGTCGTCGAGCTCCTCCGGCGGCAGGAAGTTCCAATAAACGACGGTGCCGCGGATCTCGGCCTGATCGGGGTGATCGGCGAGCATCCGGGCCTCGATTTCCGGGGTCATGCGGCGATCAACGCGCCCGATGCGCTGCATCAGCCGCACCGGGTTCCAGTGGATGTCGTAGTTGATCAAGCGGGTCGCGTCTTGAAGGTTCAAGCCTTCTGAGAGCACGTCCGTGGAGATGAGGACGCGTGTCCCCTGCTGGCCGGCCTCGGCGAGCTGAGCGGAAGACGACTCGTTGTAGTAGGGAGCGAACCGAGTGATGATCTCGCCGCGGTCGCGGCTCGAGGCGCTGTCCACCTCGTCCACGCCGGTGATGCCGGCCGCCTCCAGGCGATCCCTGAGGTAGCGCGCCGTGTCCATGAACTCGGTGAAGATGATGACCTTGTGGCGCTTAAGCACCGGGTCGGTCTTGAGCAGGCTGACCAGCGCCTTGAGTTTGTCATCGTGGGAGGGCTTGAACTTGCGCAGCTCCTGGATGAACTCGGCAAGCCGGTCGAGGTCATCAATGGTCTCGTTGATGATCTCGTCCACCCTGTACTCCTCGCGGTCGAGCTTCTCGGCGTCCTCCAGCATCTCCGCGGGGACGATGTCTTCCTCGTCGTCGGAATCATCGCCGTCGCGCTGCCGCCGGCGGGCGGCAACGTAGTCCAGCAGATCGCTGTACTTGGCGTGCCAGCGCTCGAAGCGGCGCAACTCCTCGCCGGTTGGCTCGTTCTCCGTCAGCCAAGCCAGGAGCTTCAGCAATAGCGTGTGGCAGGAAGCTTCGAAGGCACTCACCGAGCTTTCGAAGCGCTTGAGAAATTGCACGCGGATGAGTCCGACGACCTGTTTCTGTCGGTTTTCAAGCCAGGCGTCTACCTGCTCCTGCGGGTTGGCGGGGTAGGCCAAAGGATAGTAGATCGCCAGCGAGAAAAGCGGCTTCTCGCGGTCGAAGGCCTGCTCAATCAAGGCCAGCAAGCGGCCGCAGGTCTTCTTGATCGAATAGGCCTGCACGCGGGGCGGTTCCTTAGTGGGGAACATGATCGCGGTGCCGCCGTGCTGTTCCTGGCTCTGCTTGACATAGGCGCGGCTGCGCTGGATCACCAGCGCGCGGAAGAGCGCGTCGTTGGACAAGAGTTGCTCGGCCTCGGCCTGGTTCGTCTCCACCACGCCGCCGTCGGGGGCGATGAGTTGCTCGTACAGAAGCTGTTCCAGCTCCTTCTCCATGCGCCGGAAGTGACCGGGCAGGGAGTGGATGCCCAGGGGCGCAGCTTTGAAGTAATCGGGCTGCCGGCGGGAGAAGAGCTCGATCATGTGCTGGAGGTCGAGCAGACGATTGTTGATCGGCGTCGCCGTCAGCAGGTACATAGTCTTGCCCTCGGCGATGTCATAGAGCTGCCAATAGTGGGACTTGCGCTGGCCCTCCGTAGCCTTGAGTCCGGGATTGCGGAAGTGGTGGGCCTCGTCAATGACGAAGGCGTCGGCGCGCTCCAGGATTTTCTGCAGACGACGAGGGAAGTCGCCTCCGCGCAGGAGGTCGGTGTGGTTGAAAATGGCGAGATTGCTGAAGTCGCCGGAGATGTGGGGCAGGTACTTCTCCAGCGCACGTTCCCACACCGGTTTCCGCGCCGCCTTGGTGACGAACAGGGCGACGCGTTTGCGCTGGCGCTCGATCAGATGCTCCATGACCATGAGGCCGATGAACGTCTTGCCGAGGCCGACGCTATCGCAGAGGAAGGCGCCGCGATACCGCCGGGCGGTTTCCATGAGGTCGTCGAAGCCGTCCTTCTGATAGCGGTCGAGTATTGGGTAAACCCGCGACTGGGTTTCGAGCCACTCCAGGTCGGTCATCTCGTGGCGATGCAGAAGCTCGTGCAGCGCCTTGGCGTAAACCTCGAAGGGGGAATACTCGCGGGTGTGCCGCTCGATGGTGCGCAAGATCTCGGGCGTCACGTCTTCGGCTTCCGCCCAGTGCTGGTCGTACCATTCCTGGAGCACGGTGACCGGGCGGCCAGTGATCTGGACGTTGAGCTCGATGTTCTGGCAAATGCCGGGATGGGTGAAGTTCGACGAGCCGACCAGGGCGATGGAGCCGACGACCTCCAACCGGGCGTGCGTGATGTACGCCTTGGCGTGGAACTTCTCCTTGCGGTAAACCCGGCACTCGATCTTGCCGGAGCGAATCGCTTCGACGATGGCGGGGACACCGGCGAGGAAATCGTTGCTCTGCTTCTCCGCCTCCAGGCTGCCATCCAGGCGCTGAGTGATCTGGGTCAGACCAGCCTCGAAGGCGTTGCGCGTCCGCAGCGAGACTTCGTCGCCCATGAGGATGCGGATGTGATCCACCTTCTGCCATTCGTCCTTGAGCGCGAGAAGGGAGCCGATCTCGAAGTAGGCGGTGGCGATATCTATGGATTGGGAGAGTTGGCACCAGTCGTGGAGGTAGCGAACGACCTGCCAGTCATTCTCGCTGTTATCAACGATGAAGAGTTCGCTGCCGGTTTTAGTAGTTCGTTTTGGCATGCTTTAGAGAGCCGTCATATCTGCGGAGGATGGGTGACTGCGCGACACGAGCGGTGCGCCGATATTGTCTGCCTTAGCAGAGGCGGCCTCCACCAGGCCTGCGTCCATGGGGGAGTGAGCGGGCGTCTTGCCCGCGCGGTCCCAGGCGCGGAGGGTGCTTGGGGAGGCACCGATGAGTGCGGCCAGCAGCAGCTCGGTGCCGAGAGCGGTGTTCTGCGCCTGCAACACCTCGGGTCGCAACTCGCAGGATCCCCGCACTGACCTCATGCGCTCGCCCTCCCACTATCTGTATGGCGATGGAGGGGATGCTTGCCCGGGCGCCATCCCTGCCGCTCCTCGCCACGTCGGACGGGGGACTGGGCCAAGAGACACGCGAGTGGAGAGTGGATTTCCTGTCTCACTGGCCGGTACCCCCCGGTGCTTCGCTGGGGAGAGCTTCTCTGGCTGAGCGAGGGGTTCCTGCTACCCAGGAACGCCTGGAGCACTGGTTAAGTGCACGGTGGCACCGGAGGACGCACCACAAACCAACGCACAGGAGGAAGCACAGTGAAGACCAACACGGGATTAGCAGGCGAGCGCTGGCGGCCGGTTTCTCAGGCAGCCGGGGGCGCACCGGAAGGGAGAGTGGGGCGCCACTGCCGCAACTCTTTTCGCAGGGAGATCGCCGACCTGTGCCACCAGCACCTAACCGGCTTTTCGCCGGCCGGGATGCTGCAGGATTTGCGAAACAGCCCTTAAGAGAGGGCCAGTTTAGCCCAAAAAGACACGACTTCGGGGGCCAAGTGGTCCCATACCATTACCCGGCGGTTTTCCGTGCAATGTAGGCAGCTACAGGGCCTCTGGCCGTTGATTGTAGGGAAAGGAGCGAGGGGGCATGTCCTGGGTTGGCGGGGGGTTACGTCGCTAACCTCCAGGGTGTAAAGTCACCCCCTTAAAAAAAGGGTAGGGGCACCCGCCGGACTTATCCCCCCAGGGGGGGCCGCCTTCTCCCACCCGCTCTCCCACCGCCTCCCTTTCCAGTGAGAACTTGGAGCCTCTGGCGGCAAATGGCGAAAGGCGAAAAAGGGGACTTTGGCAGGTGATGGCCATGGGGTAAATGGCGGGAAGTGTCGCTTGCCAAGGTATGGGTTGGCAAGGGGTAGTTTGCGCGTTTTCATAAGGCTGGAATAAGTGTTGGCAAGCTCGGAATGAAGATGGGGGTGCAACAGCGGTGACAGGGCAGCCTCGCGTCTTCCTGCGCCCTTAAAAAAAAAGGCGCCGGGGGTGACGGGGCGGCAACGCGGTGGGCGAGCACCTAGGGGCCATAGACGGCCTGCGTTATGCCCGAATCGGTGAAGCCAAAGAGTATGCCGCTGCCAGCCGTTCCAAGTTCACGCTCAAGGGTTTACCAGGAAGAAGGCCGGCACATCCTTAGTTGAACTCCATCTCCCTGTCGGTAGGGTCGTCGGGATAGGCCGCTTGCACCCACGAGCGGTGCGGCCACTTCTTGAGGTCGTAGTAGGCGTCCAGATCCAGGTGCCGGATCGCGAAGGCCTCAATGTCGTCTGGTCGCCACTCGTGTGGCGCTCCATGTGAGTGCTTGCTAACCATGGGCATCTCCGCGACCTTGCAGTTCCTCTGTGAAGGGGAGTGTTCCTGCCGGGCGGGGTTCTGCCGGGCGGGGAGCGTGGCTGGCCAGCCGTGAGCATTCAGTACCCAACCGATAGGGAGGCAGCCGAACGCCATTGCCCACCGGAGTACAACTCGATACTCTTTAGCAGGTTCGAAGGTGCCCAGCGGCCAGGGGCCTGCTCCATAAAGCCACTTCCCAGGTGGCATTCACCCAGCTTACCCTGACTGCGCCAGGCTTGATGCCGCCAGCAAGGGTGTTATCCGCTTATGGATGACTGGGGATAATCAGCCAGGAGGAGTGAACGGTAGGCGCGGCGAATCTGTTTTGAGCAAGAGCGAGGCAAGAGGAAGGTTATCTTGATATAGATGGATCAAGGGCGAACCGCCCAGGCTAGATCCCGGGCGGTCGCCAAACGAAAGGAACATAGAACAAGCACAATGATTAGTCCACCATCACGGAAACCCCTTCTCTCCGGGAAGCGTAGTTATCGCCCATGTTTCCCTGGGTATACAGTCGCCTTGCCGGTGGCAATCTCCTTCGCGCCAATGGGCGATGGGGGGAGAGGAGGTGGAGCAGTTGCCGAGGGCCAGTGAACGGATCAGGGTGGCAACCGCTCTTCCGGCTCCCTGCGGCGGGGTTTCCACACCTCCACGAGCCAGCGAAGGGGAGGCGCTGCTGTTACGACTGAAGAGCCTGGTCACCGAGGGCCTGCGGAACGGAAATTTCAAGCTGGAAGCGACCGGTACAGTAGGCAGCGCTAACAAGCGCCAGGTGGTCTTCTCCATGGCTAAGACTGAGCGCTACGTGATACCGGAGGCTGAACTCCCGTAGTTGAAAGCGGACCGACCTCCGTAATGGAGGCGGACGGATAACCGAATAGCCAGCAGGCGTTCTGTCTATCGGTGGGATACCGAAGCCAACACCTTCTAACCCTGCAAGGGGCCGAGGTGTTGGCTTCTTTGGTTTGTGGGGGTGTGTAGTGCCGCGGGAAGGCATCAGAAGACCGCCACTGGGCATTGCGGTGGTGCTTGCAGGCCCAGCCCAGGATGCTGACCTGCAGGTGGTAGAGGACCTGCTGGTGCGCCTAGCTGCGCGGGCTCTCGCCGCTGAACACCCGGAACTGTACCGGGGCCGAGCAGGCGAGGGCGGGCATGATCCTGGGGCATCCCCACAAACCGAATGCGGTACCGCCCCCTCACCCATTGGGCACAGGCCATCGGGAAGACGAACCCGCGCAGGGAGGGCGAATGCGGGATAGACGACGATTGGCAGGCGCAGGCCAGTCCTGGCCCGAGGATGATCTGAGGTGGCGCGAGCATATCCAGCGAGTCGCTCTGCAGTGGGGAGTGGACGTACGGTTGGTCAAGCCCTGCGTTGCAGTGATGCACAACGAGGGGCAGCAGATGCGCAACCAAACGTGCTACATCCTGGCAACCGAGTGGCGCCGCCTCGGCCGCAGCGAAAGCGAAGCGCTGCATCTCGCCTACGCTTGGCGCGAGCTTAACCCCAGTCCGTTACCCGCAAGGGAGATCGAGACCACCGTCCGCTCAGCCTACCACAAGCGCAGGGAGTATGGCTGCCGAGGGGTGTTATCCATCTGGTGCATCGGCCGGGAGGAGTGCCCGTACTACAAGGCCTATGTGGGGGGGAGCAAGGCAGCCCCCGGCAGGACAACCGCTCAGGATCTGGAGGAACTCGGCTGGCTGGATCTCCTTACCCTCGGTGAACGGGAAGTCTACCGGGCCGTGGTCGCTTTTGAGAGCTTTCGGGGGCTGAGACCCGGCGGTAGGCTCATTGCTGATCTGCGCCAGATTGGCGCCCATGCGCATGTAGCGCACACTACTGTGAGGCGTGCGCTTCTGGTCATGCACCACTTGGGGCTCGTCACGTTCACTCCCGGGCAGCCCCGCGGCCGGGGGCTCCCGCCCACTGGCAGCACCATCTACCGGGCCGTGCCGATCCCGGACCCGCCGCGGGCCAACCTCACTGGGGCAAAGAGGTCAGGCGCCGCCTTCGGGCAGTACGCCAGAACCCTACCGGAACTGCCGGCTGCCTGCCGGCTGATCACCTTCCTGATGTCTCCTATACGGAACCAAAAGGCACCTCGGCGGTTGCGGGGCGCACCGTAGATACGTAACAAGCAAGGAGAGGACCATGCCATTGCCTGAGCCCAGCAAAGCCGTAAAGAAAGGCCACCGGCGACCGCCGACACTGGCTGCAGTGCGGGAGAAGTGTCGGGACTGCTTGGGGGGGCGCAAGATCGGATTCGATTGCCAGATTAGTGATTGCGCGCTGTATCCCTGGCAACCCTGGCAAGGAAGACCAGCTCCCTCGCGTTAGCGTGCCGTTATGCGCATGAAAATGGCTTATGGAGCAGCAAGTTCTGCGCAACCGATGCCAGGCGACCCATGGGGGGGGCTTTGCCTCAGGCGACGGTGCGGACGGCGAGCAGATGCATTAACATGGCTAATGATTTAGGAGGCCACCATGCGATCCCCGAGCAGACGGACTGCCGAGAGAAAGGTGGCGGTAGAGGAGTGCCTGCGTCTGGACATGACGGGCTTCAGGGGTTCCGGGTTGGGGGCGCCTTCGGGAGCCACCGGTGGGGAAGTCGTTTGGCGTGACGGGACGACGGGCAAGGTGCAGAGCTCTGTCGGCTTCCAGTGGACGCGCGCCGGCCAGGGCCTGGTCATGCTCCTGCGGTACACGAGCTTTCTCCCTGACGGTACCTCTCATGCGGTTAACGAACCTATACGGCTGGAAGCCAGCCGGCCTTGCTTTGGGGGCAAGCGGTGGTGGTTCATCTGCCCCCTTACCAAGAACGGCCAATACTGCGGACGGCGGGTCAGGGTCCTGTACCAGCGGCCTGGGTGCATCTACTTTAGATGTCGGCACTGCTACGACCTGACCTACCTGAGCATACGGGCACATGATCGGCGCAAGGACCAACTTAGGAAGCTCCCGATCGAGGGCTTGCTGGCAATCATCCGCAGCAGCGGACGCGCGAAGTGGCGGTTCATGGCATGCAACGAGATGATGCGGCGGTGGGAGGGGTTGCACCTATAGGTGCGCAGGTAGTATAATGAGTGGCAGAGGAGGAACCGCCAGTGGTGAACTTCAACATCCGCTTGCCGGACGAACTGCACGAGAAGATCAGATGGCTGGCCTTCACCGAGCGGAAGAGCCAGCATGCGCTCGTACTCTATGCGCTGCAGCAGGCTTTCTCACACGTCACGCCGCCCGAGGAGGCGAAGAGGAAATGAGCAAAGCCCTCGTTGAGAGCATCGTTGGGTCCGTGGGCATCGGTACGCAGGTAGCCAGCACGAGCACCTATGCCCTGGCCTATGCGCGGGTCTCCACGGACCGCCAGGAGGAGATGGGGCTGTCCATCCCGGCGCAGATCAAGGCCATCCAGGCCTATGCCCAGGCGAACGGCATCGAGCTGGTGGAGGTCTTTCAAGAAGCGGCATCGGGCTTCCAGAATGAGAGCAGGCGGGTGGAGTTCCAGCGAATGCTGGAACGGGCCATGGGAGACAAGCGCATCAGCAAGATCCTGGTGCATGAGTACAGCCGCTTCTCTCGCGATGCCTGGAAGACCCCGCAGATTGTGGGGGACCTGCGAGCCAAGGGTGTGGCCGTTATCTCAGTGACCGAGCAGAGCTACGACATCGATACCGTCATGGGCTTGTGGATGCAGAAGGTGACCGAGGCCAAGAACGCTGCCTACTCGATGGAGGTGGCATTCCATACCCGCAAGGGCATGAAGCAGAACGCATCGATGAAGGACCCGGATAGCGGGCGGTGCTACAAGAACGGTGGCAAGCCGCCATGGGGCTACCGGACGGTTCGAGTGGAGCGGCTAGACAGCCGAGGGCGACCCGCCTTCAAGGCGACATGGGAGCTTGACACCGAGGTGGTGGGGGGCAGGCCGAGGTGGGAGTGGATGCGGGAACTGCTCGTGCGAGCGTCACAAGGGGCGTCACTCGACGCTCTGCGAGACATGCTCAACGAGGGAGGGGTGCCGGCACCCCGCGGCGGCTACTGGGGTACCAGCACCATCCACTCCCTACTGGAGCCGCACATGCTACTGCAGTACGCGGGCTACGGCACCTGGGGGGTGCGCAAAAAGCGGCGCCAGCGCTGGAATGACCCCCAAGAGTGGGAGGTCATGGAGAATGCTCACCCGGCGATCATCACCGCCGAGGTGGCCCAGGCGATAGCACAGGCCCGGGCCAGTGCACGGGAGACCTACGCGAACCCGTCCAGTCGCATGGCTCAGGTGAAGTCCAGCGCCAGCCGGTTTGTGCTGACGGGCGGTTTGTTCCGGTGCGCTCGGTGTGGGGCGAACATGGTGGGCCATACCGACCGAGGCCGGGACGGCTATGTGTGTGGGGCTGCGAAGTACCGACGAGGCATGGGGTGCGGTCCGCGGGTATTCGTGGAGAAGGACCTCGTCGAGGACGCAGTGTGGGATACCTTGGAGGTCTGGGCAGCGAGCATTGACGGGGGCCCGAGAAGTCAAGCCGTGCGCAAGCTGAACGCCGAGCTGAGGAAGACCTGGGAGTCGCAGGGTGGGCAGCGGGCAGCGCAAGTTGCCGAGCGACTGAGGAAGATCGACGAGAAGACTGCCAACATCCGGGGGCTGCTGGAGAACGGGCTGCAGGACGTGGTGTGGGCCAACAAGCGGCTGAGCGAGCTTGCAGCCGAGCGTGAGGCAGCCCGGGCCAGTGCGGGGGATCAGGGCACGCCTACTCGGCCGCCCGAAGTAGACTTCGAGGCGCTAGTTCAGTGCCTGCGAAATGTCAGGGAGTTGCTACCCCACGCTACTCGCGACGAACGGCGTCTGCTGGCGAAGCGGATGCTGCAGGAGGTGACGCTCGACCCGGACACGCGTCAGGTCGAAGTGAGAGTGAAACTGCCCGCTAATACAGTACAACGTGTGGAGGCGGCGGGCGGAATTGAACCGCCGCATAGAGGTTTTGCAGACCTCTGCCTTACCACTTGGCTACGCCGCCCGGGCAGATTGAAAGTGGAGCGGAAAACGGGCTTCGAACCCGCGACCTCCAGCTTGGGAAGCTGGCGCTCTACCAACTGAGCTATTTCCGCCCACCGGGGCTGATTCTAATGGCGGCGGTGCCCCGTGTCAAGATACAGGCCCTGTCCCCGCTGCCGCTCGAACTCCCGCGGTAGAGGGGAGCGCAGGTATGGAATATAGACCTTAGTCCAGCATTATTCCCGGCAGGGCGTACCTCTGGGACGAGGTCTGGTCGGTATGAGAAAGCAGGTAGACGCCACCGGCGTGGTCACCGTGGTGCTGCTGGGTGTTGCCGCCGTGCTGCTTTGTGCCCAGCTCACCCGGCTGCCCGCGCTGTTTGCCATGGACCAGGGGCAAGCGCTGGTGCTTGAGCTGCTGCTGTATGCCTTCGCCCTGGCCCTGAGCAAGTCCGACTGCACTCCGCGGGGTTATCTGATCGGGGTAGGAGCCATGTTTCTTTTCCGGCTGCTGATCACGGCCGGCACCATGGCGTGGCTGGCCGGGCAGACCGGCGCCCCGGTCGTTAAGGCCGGCGCCCAGGTATGGACCTCGGCGCCGGCACGGCTTGCTGCCGTGGTGTTTGCGCTGCTGATGAGCTATCCCCTGGCCGGGCTGCTCCCGGAGCGGCCCCGGCGGCGGCGGCAGCCGCTGCCGGCGCTAGTCCGCCAGGAGCTGCTGCTGTCCGTGGCGGCCGCACCACGAGAGGTGGAACTCCCGTCAGTGGAGGATGAGGAACCCGCAGGCTTTGGCTATGTGCCCCACCTGACCCAGCGCACGGTGCGCCCCATCGAGGGCAAGGTGCAGGTGCCGGCGGAGGCAATCAGCTCCCAGCTACCGGCTTCCCTGCTGCTGCCGGGCGGCCCCAGCTACCAGGGAGAGGTGGAGGTGCCCCTGGCGCTGGTGATGCCGGGGCTGCAGGAGGGCGAGGTCAAGCTGGCCCTGCCCGACCTGGTGCCCTACCTGCCCGCGGGGCTGGTACGCGAGGACCTGGACCTGTTCACCGCGGATGACGCCCCGACGGTGAGCCTGCCCCTGGAGGTGGTGGTGCCCCAGCTTCCCGACCACGTCCTGGAGCGGGAGCCGGTGGAACCGCCCACATGGCTGCGGGTGGACCCGGCGCTGGAGCGCACCCTCTTCGCGAGGGCCTGAGAGACCATATGGCATCCATCAACTACGCGCTGAAAGAGATATCCTGCAAGATCGTCTACTACGGCCCGGGCATGTGCGGCAAGACCACGAACCTGCAATTCATCCACCAGCACATCACCGAGGACCGCAAGGGCAAGATGGTGTCGCTGGCCACTCCGGGCGAGCGCACGCTCTTTTTCGACTTTCTGCCCCTGGAGGCGCCCAGCATTCACGGCTTTGACACCAAGTTCCAGGTGTACACGGTGCCCGGGCAGGTGATGTACAACTCGACGCGGCGGCTGGTGCTGCGGGGGGTGGACGGCGTTATCTTTGTCTGCGATTCGCAGTGGGAGAAGATGCGGGAGAACGTGGAGTCCTTCCACAACATGGAGGACAACCTGGCCTCCTACAACTGCTCCCTGGACACCATCCCCTACGTGGTGCAGTACAACAAGCGCGACCTCGGCAACGTAGCTCCCGTGCGCTTCCTGGACTGGCTGATTAACCACCGCCAAGTGCCCAGCTACGAGGCCTCGGCGGTGGAGGGGGCAGGGGTGTTTGAGACCCTGAACCACGCTTGCCGGCTGGTGCTCAGCAACCTGCGCAGCAAGCAGCAGCGGGGCGCCCTGTAGCTAAGCTGCCCGCGGCCGCTTGCCCACCTTGGCCTCCTGCTTGGCCTGCTCCACGCTCTTGCGCAGCGCCTCCATGAGATCGGCCACCCGGGGCGCCTCCACCGGCGGCGCCAGGCGGATGGGCTCCCCTGCCGCCTTCCGCCGCAGCAGCTCCAGCAGTACCTCCCGGTACTCGTCCCGGTACTGCTCGGGCCGGAAATCGGCGGCCAGGCTCTCCACCAGCTCCACGGCCATGTTCAGCTCCCGCTCGGGCAGCTCCACCTCCGCCGGGGGCAGGGCGGGCAGGGCCTCCACCGGGCGCACCTCATCGGCGTAGAAGAGCATCTCCAGGGCCAGGGCGCTGTCCACCACCCGCACTGCGCACAGGTGCTCCTTCTCCCGCAGGGTGACCTTGGCGACCGCCACCTTGCCTGCCCGCTTCATCGCCTCCCGGAGCAGGGCATAGGCGCGGGCCGCCCCCTCCTCCGGCTCCAGGTAATAGGTCTTCTTGTAGAAGATGGGGTCTATCTGGGCCAGGTCCACGAAGTCCAGGATCTGGATGGCGTGGGTGGTGCCCACGGGGAGCTGCTCCAGCTCCTCGTCGGTAACGGCAACGTAGCGATTCTTCTCGTACTCGAACCCCCGCACCACCTCATCCCAGGGCACGGCCTGGTTGTCCACGGTGCAGCGGCGCTCGTTTTGCAGGCGGCCGAAATCGGTGCCGTGGAGCAGGTGGAAGCGGACGGACTTCTCCTCGGTGGCGGTGTACATCCGCACCGGGATGTTCACCAGGCCGAAGCTGATCAGGCCTTTCCAGATGGCGCGCATGGCTGCTCTCCCTCCGGCGGCACCTCCACCGTGCAGTGGGGGGTGACGATGGCACGGCTCACCACCGTGCCTGCCTTCACCTGTACCCCCGGCCAGAGCACGCAGTGTGAAAGTTTAGCGCCGGAATGGATCTCGCAGCCGTCGCCGATGACACAATTTGGGCCAAGCATGGCCCCGGGGTGCACCATCACTCCCTGCCCCAGGCAGAGCGGGGGCACCACCTGCACGCCTGCCCCCAGGTCCGGCCTGCCCCCTGCTGGCGGCGCCAGGTTGGTGTGGCCGCAGAGGAAGTCCACGTTGGCCGCCAGGTAGTCCTCGAGGCTGCCAATGTCTCGCCAGTAGCCGGTCGCCTGGTAGCCGTAGATGGGGGCGCCCTGGGCGACCAGCGCCGGGAAGAGGTGTCGGCCGAAGTCGAAGAAGCCCTCGGGAATCAGCTCCAAGATGGCGGGCTCGAACAGGTACACCTGCATGTTGCACAGGTTACTGCGCGCCTCCTGGGGTGGGGGCTTCTCCTGGAAGGCGGTGACGCGCCCGTCGGGGCCGGTGACCACCACCCCAAACCGGGAGGGGTCGGCCACCGGGTAGAGGGCCAGGGTGGCCAGGCCGCCGTGGGCGCGGTGAAAGGCCAGCATAGCGGCCAGGTCCATGTCGGTGAGGTCGTCGCCGCCGATCACCAGGAAGGTGCCGTCATCCCAGTAGTCGGCCAGCTTGCGCACGCCTCCGGCGGTGCCCAGGGGCTCCTCTTCGTGGGAGTAGTGAATGCGGGCGCCGTGGCCGGCGCCGTCGCCGAAGTGGGCGGTGATGGCCTGCGGCAGGTAGCTCAGGTTGATCGCCAGCTCGCGGAAGTCGTGGCGGGTGACCGCCCGCATCACGTGCTCCAGCACGGGCCGGTTAGCCACCGGCACCATGGGCTTTGGCAGCTGGGCGGTGAGGGGGTAGAGCCGGGTGCCGGCCCCGGCAGCGAGAATCATCGCCTTCATAGGCGGGGCTCCGCAAAGTGCTTAGAGCTCACCAGGCCGGCGTTCCCGCGGCGGCTCTGCGGCGCTACGGGGTGGGCGCTGGGCCCGCTGCCGCCATACCTCCAGCCCCCGGCGCAGGCCGGAGAGCGCGGAGTTGATGCTGATCACCGGGGCGGTGATGCTCTCCTGGATGAGGTTGGCGGTGGACTCCACGCGCTCGGCGATGTGGCCGGCGGTCTGCTCGGTGATGGTGGCGATGCGGCGAGCGCGCTCGGAGAGCTCCCGGGCGGCGGCGGTCACCTCAGACACCGCCTCCTTGGCCTGTCTGACCACGGGCTCTGCCGCCTTCTGGGCGGAGGCGACCCCCTGGCGCACCTTCACCACCAAGACCAGCGCCCCCACCAGCAGGAAGAGCTCGATGAGAATGGAAAGCGCCAGAAAGATGCCGAGCAGCCAGAACAGTATCATCTCGGGCATGTGCCGCTCCTATCGCCGGAGGAGTTCGCAGGCATTATAGCGGGCCTGGCGCCAGATGGTCAAGCCGCGCCGGGAGCGGCTGCCGAGCCGCCCCGGGCCCGGCGGCCGCAATGTGCAAAAGTCCAACAGGAGGGTGCCCAAATATGCACTTGCTGGCACCCCGGGGCGACCTGCTGAGGTGTAAGCGCCACCCGCGTGGTGCTACTATTGCCCATGCGGCACTGGTGGTGCCCGAAACCAGTCAAAACGGAGATCCCCATGATCAACCGCCAACTGCTTTCCTTCGCGGCGTTCACCCTGTTGGTGCTGGCTGCGGCAGCCGGGCTGGTCACCCTGCTGCAGAGCCAGTTCATCTGGCCTGAGCAGCCGGTCTATGCCGCGGTCAATGACCAGAGCCAGCAGGCGATCGTGCAGGCGGTGCGCCGGGTGACACCGGCGGTGGTGAACATAGACACGGTGAGCTACCCCACCCGAGACGAGCTGCCGCCGCTGTTTCGCGAGTTCTTCGGGCCGGAGGTGGAGCCGTTCCCCCGGGAGGGGGTAGCCTCCGGGGTGGTGGTGGACCCGCAAGGCTACATTCTCACCAACTACCACGTGGTGCGACGGGCGGACCGGGTGACCGTGACCTTCAGTGACGGCAAGCAGTACCCAGCCCGCATTGTGGGCACTGACGCCGGGTCCGAGCTGGCCCTGGTGCGGGTGCAGCGCAGCAACCTGCCGGTGGTGCCCCTGGGCAGTGCGGCCTCGCTGCCCGTGGGCTCCTGGCTGATCGCGGTAGGCAGCCCCTTCCGCCTGCAGAATACGGTGACGGTGGGAGTGCTGAGTGCCCGCGGCCGCACCCTGCGCGCCCCGGACGGCCGGGTGCTGAGCGGCCTGATCCAGACTGACGCCGCCATTAACCCGGGCAACAGCGGGGGCGCCCTGGTGGACCTGCAGGGGCGCCTGGTGGGCATCCCCACCGCCATCATCGGCGCCGCCCAGGGAATCGGGTTTGCGGTGTCGGTGGACGAGGCCCGGCCGGTGCTGCGCCAGCTAATGGCCCGGGGGCGGGTGGTGCGACCCTGGCTGGGGGTGTACTACGCCGAGGTAACCCCGGAGCTGCAGCGGGAGCTGGGCCTGCCCCGGGCGGGCGGAGTAGCGATTGTGCGGGTGCTGCCCGAGAGCCCGGCGGCACAGGCGGGGCTGCAGGCGGGCGACCTGGTGACCCGGGCCAACGGCCGCCAGGTGCAGGATCCCGAGCACCTGCGGGCAGCGGTCACCGCCTTGCGGCCGGGTGAGGTGCTCACCCTGGAGATCGTGCGCAAGGGGCAGGCCCGGCAGGTGCGAGTGCGGGTGGGGGAGGCCCCCGCCCAGGTGCCGGAGGCACGTCCATGAACCAATCCATCAAGCTGGGCAAGATTTACGGCATCTCCATCGAGATTGACTACACCTGGTTCATCATCTTCGCCCTGGTGGCGGTGACCCTGGCCGTCTGGTACTTCCCCGCCAACTTTCCGGACCTGCCGGCGGCGCTCTCCTGGCTGCTGGGGGCGGTAACGGCCCTATTCTTCTTCGGGTCGGTGTTGGCGCACGAACTGATGCACTCGGTGGTGGCCAAGCGGGAGGGGCTGGAGATCGCCAGCATCAGCCTGTTCGTTTTCGGGGGCGTGGCCCGCATCACGGGCGAGCCCACCACCCCCAAGGCCGAGCTGCGCATGGCGGCAGCCGGCCCCCTGACCAGCCTGGTGCTGGCCGGCGTCTTCTACGGCCTGGGCGTCTGGTCGCAGGCGCTGGGGATAGCGCGGCCCCTGACGGTGACAGTGGGATGGCTGGCCCTGATGAACCTGGCGCTGGGCATCTTCAACCTGGTACCCGGGCTGCCCCTGGACGGCGGGCGCTTGCTGCGGGCGGCCATCTGGCACTTCAGCGGCAACGCCCAGATGGCCACCCGGGTGGCCTCCGGCATCGGCCAGGGGTTTGGCTACCTGCTGATGTTCCTGGGGCTGCTCAATGTCTTCGGCCGCAACTTCCTGGTCGGCATCTGGTGGCTGTTCATCGGCTGGTTTCTGGTGCAGGCGGCGGTCAGCAGCTACCAGCAACTGCTGCTGCGCCGGGCCCTGTCGGGCATCCCGGTGGGGCGACTGATGACCCGGCAGGTGGTGAGCGTGCCGGCCGGGATGAGCATCGCCCAGTTCGTGAACGACTTCCTGCTGGTGCGAGCCTACACGGCTTACCCGGTAGTGAGCGAGCTGGGGGAGGTGCAGGGACTGGTAACGGTAGCCGACATACGCACCGTGCCCCGGGAGCAGTGGGAGCAGACTCCGGTGGCGCAGGTGGTGGAGCCATTCTCCGAGGCGCTGGCCGTGAGCCCGGACACCGACGGCTGGGACGCCCTGATGAAGATGGCCTCCACCAACCGGGGGCGGCTGCTGGTGACCCAGGATCACCAGCTGGTGGGCATTATCAGCCAGACCAACATCATGCACCTGCTGCGCACCAAGATGGAGCTCAACATGGGCGGTTAGCGAGGTGCTCGCAGACCGCATCCAGGGAGCGGCCGGCCGCCGCCGCCAGCTCCCGGTTGGCCCTGGTCAGGTGGGCCGCGAGGCGGGGCCCGGCTGCCAGCGCCCACTCCAGGGCGTGGGCCAGGGCCTCGGCCTGGGGAGCGGCGGCGGTGGCAGCCGGGGCCAGCCCCAGCCGGGCCAGGTAGCTGTCCACCTTGGGATCATAGCTGATGCCGATGGGCGCCACCCCCTGCCGGGCGGCAAAGATCAGCGCGTGCAGCCGCATCCCTACCAGGACCTGCAGCCCGCCCACCAGCGCCCAGAGCTGCTGTGGGGTGAGCGGCCGCTCGACCAGCAAGTGCGGCCGGCGCAGGGCCTGGGCCAGCGCCGCCAGCAGCGGCAGGTCGGCCTGGTGCTGGAAGGGGATGAGCACGGGCACCGTCCCGGCCGCCTGCGGCGCCGCCAGGGCCTGGGCCAGGGCCGCCACCACCGGGGCCACCTCCCCGGTGGGCAGGGGCCGCAGGGAAACCCCCACCAGGGCGCCCTCCGGCCTGCCTCCCACCAGCTCCCAGGCGGCCGCCACCTGGTCCGGCTCCGGGAGCGGCAGCAGGTAGGTGAGGTCGGCGTCCAGCTCAGCCTTTACCCCCAGGCCGGCCAGCAGGTCGGCTGACTCCTGGTCCCGCACCCCCACGTACTGGCAGGCGCCCAGTGCCCAGCGGCAGAGCGCCCGGGCGGACCAGCGCCGCAGCGGCCCCACCCCTTGGCCTAGGGCATACGCGGGCCGGCCCAGGGCACGGGCGAGGGCGATCACACCGGCATAGTAGGCGGGGCTGAGCGCGCTGGTGGCGTCCTGGAACAGGCCGCCACCACCGCTGATCAGGGCCTGGGCGCGCCGCAGCGCCCGGAACAGGGCCAGGGGAGAGAACCGGGGGGCCGCCGCCACCTGGTAGTGCTGGGCGGTGGCGGAGGGGTGGGCAGAGAGCACGGTGATGGGCACGGGGCCCAGGCGGCGGCGCAGCTCCGCCACCAGGGCCGAGAGGATGGCCTCGTCGCCGGTGTTGCCGAAGCCGTAGTAGCCGGAGATCACCAGGCCGGGCATCAGGTGGCCTCGGGCGGCCCCGCCTGCGGCTTATCGAGGCGGCCGGCCAGGGCCAGCCAGAGCAGCACCACGACGGCCCCCACCACGGCGCCGACGCCCAGGCCGGTAAGCACGCGGGCCAGGGACAGCGCGAGCGGGGTGTGCAGGTGGCAGAAGGTGTTGACCACGGACACCTGGCCGATGGCAGCGGCGGCCAGGGCCAGCACCAGCCAGCGCCGGCGCCCGGTAGCCGCCATGGCCACCGCCAGCATGAGGGCGGGGTGGCCGACCAGGAACTCCTTGGTGCGGGGGCGGGCGGGCAGGTACTGCTCGAGCAGGGAGCGGAACTTGAGCTCCAGGGGGGAGATGGCCAGGCCGGGCTCATTGCCGGTGCGCAGCAGGAAGAGCGCCAGCACCCCCAGGGCGGCCGCCGCCAGCACCGCCTGCCAGAGCAGGACAGGCCGGCCCAGCAGGGATCCCAGGCGGGAGCGCGCCAGCGCCCACCATTGGCGAGGGGAGAGGTTATCGGCATAGAGCTTGCCGGCTGCCACCAGCAGCACCAGCAGGACGGGGGCGGCGGTGGCCAGCTTGATGCCCAGGAACTGGTCGGCCTTGGCCAGGTACACCCGGTCCGAGAGCATGGCGACCACCACCAGGGCGCCGCCCAGGGAGATCAGGGTGATGGTGAGCAGCAGCAGCACGGCGCGCAGCAGCAGCTCCGGCCGGCCCATCCCGGCCGGGTGCCACAGCTCCAGGCTGCGGGCCAGCAGCACCAGGCTGAGGCTGGGGAAGACCACGGCGGCCAGCAGCGCCTTCTCCTTGGGGAGCAGGCCGGGGGCGAGTGAGAAGAGCGCTGCCCCGGCGGCCAGGCCCAGCAGCAGCAGCACCAGGCGGGCCCGATCGGAAAGCGGGTAGATCAAACCCAGCAGCAGCACCGCGGCCGCCACCGGGACCACCGCCACCAGCCACCTGATCCAGCCGGGCAGGGGCAAGGGAGGCACGGGATAGGGGCCGGCCGCCCGGAAGCCGTGCCGGGCCAGGCCGCGGGAAAGCTGGTCAATGTCGGCCAGCAGCTGCTGGGGGGTGGCCCGGCTGCCGCTGTAGGAGCGCAGGTAACAGAGCCGGATGCCCCGCTCCCGCACCGCCCGCTGGAAGCGCTCCACCGCCTCTGCCGGCCTGATGGTGGCCATCTCGGCGGCGGTGATGCTGTGGGCGCGTACCAGCTCGCCCTCCAGCTCCCGCCCCAGGGCCTCGTCGCCCCGCTGCTTGGCAAACTCCACCGAGCAATAGCGCACCCCGTGGCAGCTCAGCGCGGCGGCGCATTCCTTGATGCAGCCGGGGTAGCCGAGCACCTCGTCGCCCTCGAACAGCACCACGCGGGCGCCCTGGCCGGCGGCTTGCGCCACCATGAAATCCAGGGCCAGGGGGCTGACCCCCCGGTAGTTGCGCAGGCGGGCCACCACCCCCAGGCCGGCCTGCTGCAGCATCGCCACCCGGGCCGGGGGCAGCCCCACCCCTACCACATCGAGCAGGCTGCGGGCAGCAGGCACCTCCAGCAGCCAGCCGCCGGGCTGGGGCTGCAGGCGCAGGTCAGTCGCCAGCTTGATCACCAGGTGGAGGCGCACCCGCTCCGCCAGCTCGGCGTCCGGGATCAGCAGCCGCATGCCCAAGCTGCCCGTTGCCGGCGCCAGCAGCACCCGGCCCGCGTCCACCAGGCTGCCCACGGTGTCCTCGGACACCGCCACCAGGGCGCGCTGGGCTGCCAGGTCGGCCAGCATGGGCCGGGGGGACAGGCTGCCCGTCGCCAGCAGGTCATAGAGGTCGGACCCATCCACGGCCGCCGCCCAGGCCTGGTGCCGGCGCTCTGCGCCGTGGCGCTGGGCGGCAATGTAGAAGGCGCCGATGAGGGGGAGGTAGATGAGCAGGACCAGCACTACCTCAAGCTGGCTCAGGCGGCGGATGGCAGACATCTGGCGCTCCCGTCAGTCAGGCATGCGAGAATGCGGCGCACCGGGGCTATTTCGGCAGGCCGACGCGGGTTCCTGCGCCGCCCGGCCGCACCCGGTCATGCTACCCGGGCCGCGGCAGGAAGGCAAGGGGTGCTCGCCCCCAGGGCGGGGGCAGGCTATTCGTCCTCCCGGGCGTCGGCCAGGTCGGGAGTCCACATGCGCTCGATGGGGCCGAGCTGCTGCTCGTAGGCGCGGTCGGGCTCCCAGCGGGAGAGATCGCCGCCGGCGGCGATCTCCTTGATCAGTGCGCACAGATAGAGGAAGCTACGCAGGGGGATGTCCGGGGGCACGCCGTGGTCCACCTGCGGGATGTAGCGGCCCTGTGCCACCAGCCAGGGCACCTTGCTCATCACCTCCCGCTTCACCCGGGCCTCATCAAAGCGCAGCTCCCGCTTGTCAATGCCCCCGAACATGCCCAGGCGCGGGCCATACTGCTGGCGGTAGGCGATGGGGTCGTTGTGGGCGGCGATCTCCACCGGGCTCACCGTGTCTATGCCCACGTCCAGCCAGAGCGGGATGAGTTCGCCGATGTGCCCGTCGCAGTCCATCACCAGCAGGGATACGCCGCGCTCCCGCAGGAAGCGCACCAGCTTGCGGTAGCGGGGCCACATGAACTCCCGCACCATGGCCGGGCTGATCATGCTCGCCGTCTTGTAAGCCATGTCCTCGTTGAAGAAGACGTAGTCCACCTCCACCCCGGCCAGCGCCCGCTTGAGCACGCCGAGGTCGAAGTCGGCCACGTATTCCATCATGTCGTGCACCAGGTCGGGGTCGTCGTGGAACATCAGGCACAGGTGCTCAAAGCCCACCCAGTCGCGCACCCGCCAGAACATGGAGGGAATGGTGGCCGAGAGGGTGAAGGAGCGGCCGGGATAGCGAGCCCGGCGCTGCTCCCAGTCGGCAGGCAGGCGCTCTGGGGTATCGGGGTGATAGCGCTTGATCATCTGCTCGAAGTCGGCCCGGTTCTTCACCGGGAACTCCAGCCACTTGCGGGTGACAAAGCCGGGCGTGGGCAGGTACTTGTGGTCAATGCGCTTGGCGCCCAGCTCGTCAATCCAGATCTTGTGGCGCTTGGTTTCCTCCAGCACCACCGGCTCAAAGGCGGGCAAGGGGCCCATATTCAGGGGCAGGCCTTCGTGCTCGTCGTAGCCCACGAACTGGCCGAAGTTGATCTCCCGGGGCAGGCCCTGCAGGTACCAGGCTTCCAGGGTGGACTGGCGGGGGCCGCCGAACATGAAGGGAATGCGGTCAGGCTTGCCACCCAGCATGGTGGCGAGGAAACGCTCGCGCGAAGTCATGGCTCACCCTCTGCAACAGGTCAGGGGCAGTAGTTCTGCGGTCAGCAGGGCCCACCTGCTGCGGGCGGGCCTTAGTACCCCAGGGCCCGGGCCAGGGGGGCGGGGGCGGGCACCTGCTCCCCGGCGGTCTCCCGCTCGGCCGCCCACAGGTAGAGGCAGGTGTAGTAGGCGGTGCGCAGGTACATCATGAAGGCGGCGAACAGCATCATGGCCACGAAGGCGATGGCCAGCCCGGCCGACAGTGCCAGCACGTTGTTCATCGCCGCCAACACGATCCCCACCACAAAGACCAGGGTGAGCACGAAGAAGCCCACCCGGGAGACGATCTCCACCCCGATCTCGCCCACGGCGATGCCGATCAGGTTCTTGCTGTGCAGCGCCCAGGCCCGGCCGGTGGCGGCCGAAAACGAGGTGTGCTCCAGCATAATGACTGGGATGAGCAGGTAGCTGGCCACCGTCCACAGGTGCTGGGTGGCCTCCCCGGCCAGGCCGTGGCCGCGCTTGCGCAGGGCGGAGGAGAGGGCTGCTACCAGGGTGCTCACCACGGCCAGGGCGGCGATGGCCCCCGAGTGGCGGGCCGCATCGCGCAGGGCCAGGCCAATGCGGGCGTCCTCGCCCCGCAGGTGGCTGGCCACCAGGCTGACGGTGGCGCCGACGGTGAAGTAGTGCACGAAGGCGCTGACCAGCGCCACCGCGATGAGCGGGATGGGGTGTTGGCCGACGAAGCGCTTGGTGCTCCCCTCGTCCCAGATGTCCACGCCGTTGGCACGCAGGATGAAGTAGAGCCCGGCCACCATGCCGCCGGTAACCAGGAGGGAGAGGGCGGAGGGCAGCATCAGGTCAATATCCCGGAAGGCCATGGCCACCGCCTCGCGGATAAAGATCAGGGCCCGGGAGAAGCTGGAGCCGAGGCCCCGGTCCAGGCCAGTGGCAGGCAGGCGGTAGACGTGGGGCTCGGGGGCGGAGGGCGCCGGCTGGTGCACATAGTGGGAGGCACCGGTGGCCAGGGCCAGGCAGGAGCGGCAAAGCAGCTCTTCCTGCTCCCGGCTGGCGCAGGCCTCGCAGACAGGCTGGTGGCAGCGGGTGCAGTTGCCGATCACCCCCTGCTGGTGGCACTGGCTGCAGGGGATATGGGCCAGGCGGGAGCAGCGGGGGCAAGAGGTATCGAAGGGGCCCATGATGAAGCCGCAGCGGGAACAGGGACGCTCCTGGAGACCGGCCATGCTCCACCTCGCCTGCCGGGGGTCCGGGGCCGCCCCCGGTGCTAACCGGCAAACCGCTCAAAGAAGGTTAGGTACCGGGACAGGGTAGCGAGTTCGCCGGTGAAGATCAACAGGCCCATGAGCACCAGCAGCGCCCCGGTGACCAGCTCCAGGGCACGGAAGTGGCGCTTCAGCCGCTGGAGCAGGGGCAGCATGCGCTCCAGGGCGAGCGCGGTGACCAGGAAAGGCAGGCCCAGCCCGGCGGAGTAGACCAGCAGCAGGCCCATGCCCCGCAGCGCGGTGCCCTGGCCGGCGGCATAGAGCAGGATGGTGGAGAGGAGGGGCCCGATGCAAGGGGTCCAGCCAAAGGCAAAGGCCATGCCCAGCACCAGGGCGCCCAGCGCTCCCCCGGGCAGCCGGAGCAGGTGGAAGCGGCGCTCCCGGTAGAGGGCGGGGAGGCGCAGCACCCCGGCAAAGTGCAGACCGAAAAGCACGATCAGCACTCCGGCCGCCCGCATCAGCGGGAGGCGATAATAGCTGAGTGCCTGGCCGATGCTGCTGGCGCCGGCGCCCATGGCGCAGAACACCAGGGCAAAGCCCAGCACAAACAGGGCGGCCCGCCCCAGCACGCGGCGCCCGCCTGCCCCCTGGCGCAGCGATTCCAGAGAGAACCCCGAGATCAGCGACAGGTAGCCGGGCACCAGCGGCAGCACGCACGGGCTGAGAAACGAAAGCACCCCCGCCAGGAAGGCGGGAGCCATCGCCACTTCCTTTACCATTTGCCACCTGCCGGGGATTCAGGTCGGCCCCAGCAGCTCCATGATGCGGCCATAGTTGACATAGCGGTCCAGCAGCTCCCGGGCGCGGGCCACCTTGCGGGGCTCGCGCACGCCCAGGCCGCCCAGCAGCGCCTCCACCTTCTCGATGGCGCTCAGGGTGTCCATGCTCACCAACAGCATGGGCACGCCCGCCTCCTCGGCCCGGGAGAGGATAAGCGAGTTGGGATACAGGTCCCCGGTGAGCACCAGGCAGCGGGTATCGGTGTCCAGGGCGGCGAGCTGGATATCCGAGCGGTCGCCGCCGGTGATCACCGCCTTGCGGGGGGTGCGCCGGAAGTAGCGCAGGGCGCTCTCCACGGTCATAGCCCCCACGCTGAAGTGCTCCACCAGCTCATCCAGCCTGTCCTCGCAGCACAGGACGCGGGCACCGAGCTGCCGGGCCAGCTCCCGTACACTCACCGCCCCCAGCACCGAATCCCGGGGCAGGACGCCCAACACCTCCAGCCCCTGCGCCTGCAGGTACGGCTGCACCTGCTCCTGCACGAAGCTCATCTGGTTGGGCGGCACCACGTTCAAGATTACCCCGATCACGCCTTCACCCATCATGCGGGCGCTGACCAGCACCGAATCCACCGAGGCCTCGCCCTGGTAGCGGCCCACCAGCAGGGAGCGGGCGCCCAGCATCCCGGCCACCACCGGCGCCGGCAGCCCCACCATCCAGCCGGTAACCGTCACCGCGCCGGCGCCCTCCACCAGCAGCACCTGCTTCCCCTGGCGAATGCGGGCAAAGGCCGCCTGCACCGCCCCCCGCAGGTCGGGGGCCCCTCCTGCCAGCACCTGCTCCACCAGCTCCGGGGTGAGCACCAGGGGGGAGATGTCGGCGAGGGCATCGGGCAGGTGCAGGGTATCGGCGATAAAGGCGGCGTCCTCGTCCACCAGGAGCTCATCTCGCCGCGTGGGATGCAGGCCCACCGGGCGGAAATAGCCCACCACCGTGCCCTCTTCCTGCAAGCGCAGGCCCAGGGCCAGCGCGATCATGCTCTTCCCTGCCGAGGGTTCGTTAGAGACCAGGTACAAGACCACCATCCCTCACCTCCGGCCTGCCCGTTCAGGAGATAGTGATGCGGGCATCAATGGCCACCGCTCCCTGGCCCAGTTCCTGCACCTTGAGCGGGTTGACGTCCATTTCCACGATGTCTGGAAAGTCGGTGACGAGCTGCGAAAGCCGCAGCAGCGACTGCACGATGGCTTCCGTGTCGGCCGGCTTCTCCCCGCGCACCCCGGTGAGCAGGGGGTAGGAGCGGATCTCGGTCACCATCTGGCGGGCCTCGGCCTCGGGAATGGGGGCCACCCGGAAGGCCACGTCTTTGAGCACCTCGACATAAATGCCGCCCAGCCCAAACATGAGCAGGGGGCCGAACTGGGGGTCCCGGCTGGCGCCCAGGATCACCTCCTTGCCGGTGGTGACCATCTGCTGCACCAGGCAGCCCCAGATGTCGGCCTCCGGCAGGTAGCGCTGGGCCCGGGCCACCATGAGGTCAAAGGCCTCCGCCAGCGCCCGGTCATCGGTGATGTCCACCTGCACGCCTCCGATATCGGACTTGTGCAGGATGTCGGGGGAGGCGATCTTGGCCACCACCGGATAGCCGATTTCCCGGGCGATGGCCACTGCCTCCTGCGCGGTGCGGGCCAGCCGGCCGGCGGGCACGGTGAAGCCGTAGGCAGCCAGCACCTCCGGTGCCTCCAGCTCGCCCAGGTTGCGCCGGTCCTCGGCGCGGGCGGCTGCCAGCACCCGGCGCACCCGCTCCCCGTCCGCCGGGAAGGCGGCCAGGGGCTGCTCCGGCTGCTCTCGCCACTGCTGGTAGCGCACCATGGCCGCCAGGGCCCCCACCGCCTGTTCCGGGTAGCGGTAATCCGGAACGTGCGCCTGCTCCAGGGGTTGGTCGGCGGCGGCAATCAGCTCCCCGCCCATCATGCAGGCCAGCACCGGCTTATCCTGGCCAGCGGCGACCTGGGCGATGACCTGGGCGGTCTCCGCCACCTTGGTTACCGCCTGGGGGGTGAGCAGGGCGATCACTGCGGCCACGTTGGGGTCGGCCAGGAGCTGCTGCAGCGCGTACTGGTAAAGATCGGGCTGGGCGTCGCCCAGCACGTCCACGGGGTTGTAGAAATTGGCGGCGGCGGGCAGGCGCTCCCGCAGCCGGTCCACGGTGGCCTTATCCAGGGCGGCCACGGTGAGGCCGGACCGCTCGGCGGCGTCGGTGGCCATGATGCCAGGGCCGCCGGCATTGGTCACCAGCCCCAGGGCGGGAGAGCGGGGCAGGGGCTGGTAGGCAAAGGCGAGGCCGAAGTCAAAGAGCTGGTCCACGGTCTGGGCCCGCAGCACGCCGCACTGGTGGAAGGCGGCCTGGTAGGCCTGGTCGGAGCCGGCCAGGCTGCCGGTGTGGGAGGAGACGGCGCGGGAGCCGGCGCTGGTGGTGCCGGATTTCATGATGATCACGGGCTTGGTGCGGGTAGCCTGGCGGGCGGCGGCCATGAAGGCCTGGCCGTTGCCCACCCCCTCCATGTAGGCGATCACCACCCCGGTGCGCTCGTCCTCCCGCAGCGCCTCCAGCAGGTCGGCGAACCCGATGTCCGCACCGTTGCCGAAGCTGACAAATGTGGCAAGCCCCACCCCTTCCTGCACCGCCCAGTCCAGCATGGCGGTGCCCAGGGCGCCGGACTGGCTGATCACCGCCAGCTTGCCCGGTTGGGGCATGAGCGGGGCAAAGGAGGCATTCAGGCCGGTGGCAGGCACCAGGATGCCCAGGCAATTGGGGCCGACGATGCGGGTGCCGTAACGCTGGGCGATCTCCACCACCTGCCGCTCCAGGTGGGCGCCCTCGGTGCCGGTCTCCTTGAAGCCGGCGGAGATAATGATGGCGGCGTCAATGCCCTTGCGGCCGCACTCTTCCATCACCACCGGCACCACCCGGGCGGGCACGATCACCACCGCCAGATGAATATCGCCAGCGACCTCCAGCACGCTGGGGTAGCAGCGCTTGCCCAGGAGCTCCGTGGTGCGGGGGTTGATGGGGTAAACCTCGCCCGCAAAGCCATAGGAGAGCAGGTTACGGAGCACGGCATGCCCCACTGCCTGGGGGTCGGTCGAGGCGCCGATCACCGCCACCGAGCGGGGATCCAGGAAGTGTGCCAAGCGCATGGTTTGGGCCCCCGCACGCCTTGCCTTATGCAGTCTCCAGCCGGCCGGCGCGGTGTGCGCCCAGGTATTGCAGGCAAAACTCGTCCTGCCCGAGCAGAGCCGCCGCCGCGTACACGGTGGCCATAAGCTGGCCGTCCAGGGGATCCACGATGGCGGCATCCAGGCCCCTGGCCATGGCCATGGCCAGGAAGGTGCGGTTGAGCAGCTTGCGGCCGGGCAGGCCGTAGGACACGTTGCTCAAGCCGCAGATCAGATGCACCCTGGGCAGGGCCTCCCGGATGGCCCCGATCCCCTCCAGGAAGGCCTGGCCCTGGTCGGCCTCTGCTCCCACCGGCCGCACCAGGGGGTCAATGTAGAGGTGCTCCGGCTGGATCCCCGCCTCCCCGGCCAACGCGACTAACCGTTGGGCAATCTGCAGCCGCCCCTGGGCGGTGGTGGGCATGCCCGCATCGTCCATGGTGAGGGCCACCAGCCGGGCGCCGTGCCTGGCCGCCAGGGGGATCACCACCGCCGCCCGCTCCGGCTCGGCCGTGGTGGAGTTTACCATCGCGGGCTGCCGGCAGGCGGCCAACCCTGCCGCCAGGGCGGCGGGGTTGGGGGAATCGATGCACAGCGGCACCTGCACACAATCTTGCACCACCTCCACCAGCCAGACCAGGTCCTCCGGCTCCCGGGCCATGCCCGCGGCCGCATTCAGGTCCAGGTAACCGGCACCTGCCGCCACCTGGGCCTGCGCCGCCTGCTGCATAAAGGCCAGGTCCCGGGCGGCGATGGCGGCCGCCACAGAGCGGGCCGTGGAGTTCAAGCGCTCACCCACGATCAGCATGTTGCTCTCCTCGCACTTGCTTGTCGTAGCTTTGCTCGATGCCGGCGATCAGGGTTGCCAGGAGCTCGTTGACAGGAGCCAGCACCCCCAGCTCCGCTGCCCGGCGGGCCACATACCCGTTGATGGCCTCAATCTCGGTGCGCCGGCCGGCCAGCACGTCCTGCAGCATGGAATTGTAGTTACCAGCCGTCTCGGCGCACACCTGCCGCGCCAGCGCCACCAGGGCGGCCGGCGGCGTGTCCCGGCCCTCGGCCAGGCCCACCTGCGCCGCCTCCGCCGCCGCCCGCGCGACCACCTGGGCCAGGTGCGCGCTCTCCCACAAGGCGCCGTTGGGCACCCGGGCCAGGGCAGCGGGGGCGTTCACCGCGCAGTTTACCACCAGCTTGCGCCAGATGGCGTCCTCCACCCGGTCGGTGACCCGGGTGGGGATGCCGGCGCCGCGGAAGGCGGCGGCGATCTGCTCACAGCGAGGGTCGGGCTCTCCCCCCGGCCGGCCGATCAGGGTCTCCCCCGCTCCCGCCTGGCGCACCCGGCCGGGTCCCAGGTAGGTGGCGCCCAGGGCGGTGGTACCCGCCAGTATAGGCGGACTGCCCAGCCGCCCAGCCAGCGCTTCCACGTTGCCGGCGCCGTTCTGCAGGGTGAGCACGGCGCCGGGCGGAGCGGCGAAGCCGGCGATGGTCTCGGCAGCGCCCCGGGTATGGTAGGCTTTCACCAGCACCAGGGCCAGGTCCACCGCTGGCACTTCCTGGGGGCGGGCGGTGGCGCCGGCGGGCCGGGCGGTGAACTGGGCCAGGCCCTCCACGGCCAGGCCGTGCGCAAGGGCCGGCGCCGTCGCCGGCTGCCGGCCCACCATCCATACCTCGTGGCCGCCTCGGGCCAGGAGCGCCCCGAACAGGGTGCCCATGGCCCCCCAGCCCACTATGGCAATCTTCATCTACCGCTCTTGCCGCCTGGCAGGCGGCCCCTCACCTCTGCTTTTCCCAGCGCTGGAGGTAGGTCACCATGCCCAGGGTGCCCCCCTCCTTGATCTCCTGGCGAATGCGGTTCTCCCGCTCCAGCACGTCCATGGCCCGGTTGGCGAGCTCGGCCGCCCGCTCCTGGGGCAGCACCGCCACGCCGTCGGCGTCGGCCACGATCCAGTCGCCGGTGCGCACCGGCATGCCCGCGATCTGGATGGGGACGCCGATCTCGCCGTATCCCCGGGGCTCGCCGGCGTTAGGCATGACCAGCCGGGCGAAGGCGGGGAAGCCCAGGGTGCGGATGTCCTCGGTGTCGCGGATAGCGCCGTCAATCACCACCCCGGCCACCTGCCGGTTGCGGGCGCTCCAGGTGGCCAGCTCCCCCCACACCGCCGGCCCCACCCCGCCCGCGTCGATCACGATCACGTCTCCTGGCTCGGCATGGTCAATCGCTTCCACCGGCTTGGCGAAGTCGCCAGGCGCGGTGCGCACAGTGAGCGCCCGCCCGGCCACCCGCATCTGCGGGGAAAGGGGGCGCAGGGCGCTGATCACCGCCCCCCGGTGCAGGGCATCGGAAATGTTGGCGGTGGAGATTTTGCCCAGCACCTCCAGCATATTTTCGGCGGTCACCCGGCGGAAAAGCTCGCTCTTGATGGCGGTGCCGGTGTCCATGGCTTGGCGAATGTCCCGGGTAGCCTGCTCGGGGTCGTCGGCCTTGATGATGGCACCGCCCACCACTACCACGCTGGCGCCCGCCGCCACCGCAGCGGCGGCGTTCTCGGAGTGGATGCCGCCGGCAAAGGTAATGGGGATGCGCACCGCCTCCACGATCTCCCGCAGGGCGGCGAAAGGGTCGAGCCCCAGCATCTGCACGTCCACGGGGGTATGCACGCCGATATAGTCGACGCCCAGGGCTTCCACCTGCCGGGCGCGCTCCACGGGCTCGGGCATGCTGATCAGGTCGGCCACGATCTTGGCGCCCACGTTGCGGGCGGCCTCGATGCACTCGGAGAGGGTGGCGTCGGAGGCAGCGGCCAGCACGTGCACCAGGCCGGCGCCAGCCTTGGCGGCGGCCTCCACCTCGGCCCGGCCGGCGTCCATGGTCTTCATGTCGGCCACGATCGGATAGTTGGGGAACTGTTGCTTGAGCAGGCGCACAGCTCGCAGCCCCTCGCTCTTGATCAGGGGGGTGCCGGCCTCCAGCCAATCAGCGCCGCCGGCGGCCGCGGCCTGGGCCACCTTGAGTGCCCGCTCCAGGTCAAGGAAATCGAGTGCTACCTGCAGCAAGGCCCGGCCCTGCTGCCGGCCTGGTGACGCCATTTCATTCTCCCATTATCTGCACGTAGATGGTGCGGGACCGTGCCCGGTTATCGAAGTCTACCACCACGATTTGCTGCCAGGTGCCCAGGGTGAGCCGGCCGTCGGTGATGGGCACCGCCAGCGAGGGCCCGAGCATGGCCGCCCGCACGTGCGAGTAGCCGTTATTGTCGCGCCAGCGGGCGTCGTGCGCGTACTTGATGTCGTCGGGCACCAGCCGCTGGATGGCCTCCTTGATGTCGCTCACCAGCCCGGATTCATACTCCATCGTGGTGACGGAGGCGGTGGAGCCAGGGGCGAAGACGATGGCCAGCCCGCGGCGCCAGCCGCTGGCGTCCACCCGCTCTTGCACCTCGGCCGTGATGTCCACCACGTCCACCTGGCCCTGGGTGCTGATGGTCAGCCGGTCAATGGTCATGGGCATAGCTGCATCCTCACTGTGGCTGCACTACCAGGGTGCGGCCTGGAGTTTCGGTCACCGGGGCGGCCCGCCGCTGGTGCCAGGAGGTGGCCTGCTGGTAGGTGTAAGCCACTCGGAGCAGGGTTTCCTCGGCAAAGGGCTTGCCAATGATCTGCAGCCCCAGGGGCAGGCCCTCCTGGCGGCCGGCGGGCAGAGAGATGGCGGGCAAGCCCGCCAGGTTCACGGGAATGGTGCACACATCTGAGAGATACATCTGCAAGGGGTCGTCCACCTTCTCCCCCAGGCGGAAGGCGGGCGTGGGGCTGGTGGGGGTGATCAGGACGTCGCAATTGGCAAAGGCCCGCTCAAAGTCGCGGCGCACCAGGGTGCGCACCTGCTGTGCCTTCTGGTAGTAGGCGTCGTAGTAGCCGGCGCTCAGGGCATAGGTGCCCAGCATGATGCGCCGCTTCACCTCCGGGCCAAAGCCTTCGTCCCGGGTCTTGCGGTACATGTCCACGATGTCGGTTACCGGCTGGCCGGTCCGGTAGCCATAGGCCACGCCGTCGTAGCGGGCGAGGTTACTGCTGGCCTCGGCGGGCGCAATCAGGTAATAGGTGGGGATAATGTGGCGCAGGTGGGGCATGGAGACCTCGGCGCAGGTGGCGCCCAGGCCCTCCAGCAGGCGCACCGCCTCCCAGACCGCGGCTGCCACGGGCTCGTCCACCCGCACTCCCTCGTACTCGAAGAACTCGGGGGGCACGCCGATGCGCAGCCCCCGCACCTGCGCCTGCAGGGCGGCCACGTAATCGGGCACCGGCCGGTCAATGCAGGTGGTATCCAGGGGGTCGGGGCCGGCGATCAGGCCGAGCAGCAGGGCGCAGTCGGTGACATCCTTGGTGATGGGGCCGATCTGGTCCAGTGAGGAAGCGAAAGCCACCAGCCCGTAGCGGGAGACCCGGCCGTAGGTGGGCTTCATCCCCACCACGCCGCAGAAGGCGGCGGGCTGGCGGACGGAGCCGCCGGTGTCGGTGCCGATGGCGAGGATGCAGCAATCGGCCGCCGCCGCCGCCGTGGAGCCGCCGCTGGAGCCGCCAGGCACCCGGTCCAGGTCCCAGGGGTTACGGGTGGGGCCAAAGGCGCTGTTTTCCGTGGAGGAGCCCATGGCGAACTCATCCATGTTGGTCTTGCCCACGAACACCAGGCCCGCCTGCTTCATCCAGGCGATGGTGGTGGCGTCATAGGGCGGCCGCCACTGCTCGAGCATGCGGGAGCCGCAGGTGGTAGTCACCCCCTGGGTGCACAGGATGTCCTTGAGGGCGATGGGGATGCCGGCCAGGGGGTGCATCTCCTCCCCGGAGGCCCGGCGCTCGTCCACCTGGGCGGCCTGCTGCTGCGCCAGCTCGGGGGTGAGGCTGATGAAGGAGTGCAAGGCCGGCTCCACCTCGGCGATACGGGCGAGCACCGCCGCCGTCACCTCCCGGGAGCTTACTCGGCGACTGGCCAACAGGGGGGAAAGCTCGTGCGCAGTCAGCTCATAGAGTGCTTTGGCCAACGGCTACTCCACGACGCGCGGCACCCGGAAGGTGTCGTCCCCCCGGTCCGGGGCGCCGGCGAGCGCCTGCTCGGGGGTCAGGGACGGGCCCACCTGGTCGGGCCGGAACACGTTCGCCACCTCGACCACGTGGGAGGTGGGCGGGATCTGGCTGGTGTCCAGCTCGGATAGGGCCTGGAAATGGGAGAGGATGGAGTTGAGTTGCTCGGTGAAGCGTTGCCGCTCCTCCTCCGTCAGCCCCAACCGCGCCAGCAGCGCGACGTGCTCCACTTCCTCACTACTCAATCTCACCGGGCACCTCGGCTGGCAGGTGTGCAGGCTCAGGTTGAGCGCCTGCAGGCGCATTATACACCGCGGCCCCAGCGCAGGCAAACCGGTCAGTCCTCTGCCCGAGAGAGGGTGATCTCCCGCAGGTCGCACTCCAGTTCAAAGCGCAGCAGGCCGGAGGCATCGCCCGTCACCTCCTGCGTCTGGGGCTGGGCGCCGGCCACGGTCTTGATCTGCAAGCGGTGCCTGCTGCCGGGGGCCACCGGGTAGAGGCCGTTCTCCACGGTGAAGGTGGCCTGCACTTTCCCCGCCGGCATTACCACCAGCTTGTCCCCAAGCTGCACCTGGGAGCGGTCGCCAAAGGCCACCAGGCTTATCAGCCGGTTTGAGTATTTCAGCACCTGCACCAGCACCTGGCTGCCCGCGGGCGCCACCCGCACCGGGATGGGGCGCAGGGAGACCACCGGCTGGGCCAGCAGCCACAGGGCGGTGAGCCCCGAGACGCCGGGGCTGCGCACCGACTGCACTGCCCCCGGTGCACTGAACAGCCGTCCCTGCCGGTCCAGGGTGAGCAGGCTGAGGTAGCCCTTGCCCGCGCCCAGGATAAGGATGGAGCCATCCTGGTAGCGGCACAGGCTGGGGCCGCCGACGAAGGCGTCTGGCCCGGCCAGTGCCAGGTCGTAGTCACGGCCCAACAGGTCGGTGAACATGGTGTCGAAATAGGGGCGGCCGGGCAGCCAGGATTCAAACAGCTTGCCAGAGGCATAGATGGCCCAGCCTCGGCCCACCGGGCGGGCCAGGATGCCGGCATAAGCGGGGGCGGCCTGCTGGAAGGCGATCACGGGCTGCGTGCCCGAGGCCAGGTTCATCCACGAGAACTCGTTGGTGAGGGGACAGGTGGTAAGGTCCACGATGCTGCGGACGCTGCTCCCCAGCGAGGGGAAAAGTGAGTGCGGGAACACCCCTACCAGAGGTATGAGCTGGCTGGGGGCGCTCAGGGGAGTGACCCCAAAGATGGACTGCAGCACCGCCGCCAGCCGCTCCGGCTGGCCGGGCGCCTGGAAGCGGCCGAACTCGCCGTCGGCCACCAGCACTCCGCCCTCGTTCACGTACTCGAGCAGCTTGGCCCGGGCCTGCTCGCTAAGCTGCAGGGCGAGCGGGGCCAGCACGAGCCGGTAGGGCAGCCGCTCCGCCTGCTCCAGGTCCGACAGCGACAAGTAGTCCACCAGGCCAAAGCGCGTGCCTCCCCGCAGGGCGTAGATCAGCCCTCCTGGCTCGGTCACGGAGAGGCCGGCCAGGTGGCCGTAGAGCGCTCGCCCGCCCACCAGGGCCCCTACCGCCAGGGGCTCATAAAGCATGGCCACCTGGGGTGCGGGGGCGCGGGGAGCCAGCTCCTGCTGGCGGCATTCATCGAGCACCCTGGCCACCGCCTGGCGATGCTCCGGGTGGTCGCGCAGCCAGGCCCAGTCGCGGTAGCCAATGCCGGCGGCGCCGTGCAGTGCCGCCTCCAGGGTCCAGGCGCGCACCTGGTCGGGCTTGGTCCCCTCGCCCACGAGCAAGGTGGGCAGGGCGGCAAAGGCATTGGCATGGCGGGCGATGTCAATGGCCTGGGGGTTGTGGCGGTCCGAGTCCACTTCCGCCTCCCCGGGGAACGCGCGCAGCACCATGCCGTCGCAGTCCCGGGGTACGACGCTGGCGGAGCGGTAGTAATGCACATTGCCCGCCAGCACCAACCGGCCAGGGTCCGCCCGGCGCAGCTCCCGGGCCCACAGGGCCAGCAGGTCGGCATAGCGCTGCTGGCGGTAGGTGGCCAGGTCCAGGGAGGCCCGGCCCAGGCCGTAGGGCTTGCCCCGGTCCACCAGCCGCACCACGCTTTCCCGCAGCACGGTGGCGTGCAGGTTCGTGCCCCAGGCAGCGTTGACCGCCGACATGTTGCCGTACCACTGCTGCAGGTAGGTCAGGAACTCCCGCTGATGGAAGAGCAGGTAGTCCGGGTCCACCGCCGCCACCTCCCAGGCCACCAGCGAGGAGGATGTGAGCTGGGGCACGCAGGCGGCCACAAACCGGGCCACCCGCTCCCGGTAGCGGGGGTCGAGGGCGGCCGGTGGGATCAGCTCCCCCGCCTCATCCTTGAATCCGGCCGGGCTGGGGGCCAGGCGCGCCACCACGAACAGGCCCTGCTTGCCCGCCGCCTCTGCCAGGGCCCGGGCTGCGGCCAGGTCGGCCGGGGCCTCCGCGCGCACCTCCACCACCAGGGTGTTGAGGCCGGTCTCCCGGTACAGGGGCAGCTCCTCCGGCCTGGTGCACCCTTCGGCCCAGAACCAGGGGGTGGGGCGGTCGGCGGTGAGCAGAATGTTGCCCAAGCGGCCGGCGGGAGGGCGAGGCGGGGCCGCCGGCTGGGCCCGGGCGAGGGCGGTGCCGGCAGCGAGGATGAGCAGGGCGAGGCGCAGGCTCTTCATTGCCGCTTTCGTGTGGCCAGGCAGCCCCACCAGATCGTCCCCTCGTAAAGCAGGACCAGCGGGGCCGCCAGCACGGTCATGGTAACCCAGTCCTGGCTGGGGGTGATCACGGCCGCCAGCACGGCGATGGCCAAGATAGCCTCCCGGCGGTGGCGGCGCATGGTGTCAGTAGAGAGGATGTTCACCTGGATCAGGAAGGCAAGCACCAGGGGGAGCTGGAAGCACAGGCCGAAAGCCAGGAACATCCTGGTGATCTGGACGATCTGCTTTTGCAGCAGGAGCTGCACGCGCACCCCGGGCGGGGTGAAGCCCAGCATGAAGGCGAACATGCGGGGTGCGGTCACGTAGAACAGGGCCACTCCCACGATGAAGAGCAGCACCGAGGTGGGCAGGATGGGGCGGGCAGCCCGCCGCTCGCTGGGGGTGAGGCCGGGAGCGACAAAGGCCCACAGCTCCCAGAGCACCAGGGGGCTGGCCAGGGCGAGGGCGGTGTAGAGGCTGACCTGGACCTGCGTCATGAAGGCCTCCATGACGCTGTTGATCATCATCAGGCCGTGCATCTGCTCCAGCGGCCGCATCACCGGCGCCAGCAGCCAGCGGTAGGTGGCCGGGTAGAGCAGCCAGCCCGCCACCGCCCCCACCGCCAGGTACACCAGGGAGCGGATGATGCGGGTGCGCAGCTCATCCAGGTGCTCTACCAGGTCGGCTTTCTCGTCAGGTTTCAACTGCCCCTCCACGCGCTGGTAGCTTATACCCAGACTGGAATGCGCTCTTACCCGGCGGGGGCGCCGAGCAGTGAAAAGACCCCGGTCGCCCGGGGCCTTCCCTGCCAGCGCGCCAGCCGGCCCTCAGAAAAGGGCGAGCTCCGAGTCCTGGTCAAACAGGTGGGCCCGCTCCATATGAAACACCACGTCCAGGCTGCCGCCGATCTTGGCCCCGGTGGCGGCGTCCAGCTCGGCGATCAGGGTGTGCTTGCCGATGGTGAGGTAGGCATAGACGGTAGCCCCCATGGGTTCAGTGACGTCCACGCTCATGCGCACCGTGTTGTGCTCGCTGGCGGGGACGGGGGAGGCCAGCGCCTGGTCGTAGAGGTCCACCGGCCGGATGCCAAAGATCGCCTGCTTGCCCACGTGCTCCTTGGCCAGGGCGGTCTTGTCCTCGGGCAGGAGCAGGGCGAAATCGCCGGTATTGACGAAGGTCCCCCCTGCCTGCTGCTCGACCGTCGCCTCCATGAAGTTCATGGCCGGGCTGCCGATGAAGCCGGCCACGAAGAGGTTGGCGGGGTGGTTGTAGAGGTTGAGCGGGGCGTCCACCTGCTGCAGCAGGCCGTCCTTGAGCACCGCGATGCGGTCGCCCATGGTCATCGCCTCCATCTGGTCATGGGTGACGTAGATAGTGGTGATGCCCAGGCGCCGGTGCAGCTTGATCAGCTCGGCGCGGGTCTGCACGCGCAGCTTGGCGTCCAAGTTGGAGAGCGGCTCGTCCATGAGGAAGACCTTGGGCTCCCGCACGATGGCCCGCCCCAGCGCCACCCGCTGCCGCTGGCCGCCGGAAAGCTCCTTGGGCTTGCGGTGCAGCAGCTCGCTCAGCCCCAGCATGCTGGCCGCCCCCTGCACCCGCTGGTCAATCTCTTTCCTGGTGAAGGCTGCCCGCCGCCAGAGCAGGGCGCGCTGGTTGCTGCGCCGCAGCCGCAGGCCAAAGGCCATGTTATCATAGACGCTCATGTGCGGGTAAAGCGCGTAGTTCTGGAAGACCATGGCGATGTCGCGGTCCTTGGGGGAGACATCGTTCACCAGGCGGTCGGCGATGTAGATTTCGCCCTCGGTGGCCTCCTCCAGCCCTGCCACCATGCGCAGGGCGGTGGTCTTGCCGCATCCGGAAGGACCCACCAGCACCAGGAATTCCTTATCCCTCACCTCCAGGTCGAGCTGGTTGACCGCCGTCACCTTGCCGAACCGCTTGGTGAGGTTGCACAGTCTCACTCCCGCCATAGCCAGTTGATCCTCCCGCCTGGTCTCCGCCCGCACTTTGGCGGCATTACCTAATACCATGCAGCCGGCAATTACCCTGCTTTCGTCGCGGCCGCCCGGCGGGCCGCGGCCGCCTCCCGGGTGCGGGCGATCTGCTCGTCGCTCACCGCCCGCTCAAAGCTGCGAAATCCCGCCAGGGCAAACCCGTGCTTCTGTGCCAGGGCCCGCATCTCCCTCACCTTGGCGATCTCCAGCTCCCGCCCCAGGCTGAAGCTCTCGTAGCGCTGCTCCAGGGCCAGCAGCATGGTCTCCGCCATGCAGGCGTAGGCGGTGCGCGGCGGGAAGCCAAAATCAAAGCCGAATTCCACCTGCCCCGGCACCGCTACCACGCCCCCCTCGATCACCAGCACATCCGGCCGCCGCTGCGCCACCGCCCGGGAGACGTCCCGGGGCCGGGCCACGTCGCATACCACCGCCCCCGGTTTGAGGTGCCCGGGCTCGATCACCGTGTCCACGGCGCTGGTCACCGTGATCACGATATCGGCGTGGGGCAGGGCGGCCGCGGGGTCGGTAGCCAGGGTGACGCTGTCCCGGCCGATCTGCTCCTGCAGCGCCCGCAGCTTGTCCTCGTCCCGCCCCACCAGCACCAGGTCGGCCGCCGCCTCTGCCAGCAGCAGCGAGCACACCCGGCCGATGGAGCCGGTGGCCCCCACCACCGCCGCCCGGGCCTGGGCGGGCACGATCCCCATCAGCGCCGCGGCCTGCAGCGCCCCCTCCACGGCGGTGGCCACCGTGTAGCTGTTGCCGGTGGTGACCGCGATGCCCACATTGTTGGCGATGGTGACGCCGGCGTCCCCCACCACCGAGGTGTAGGCGCCCAGGCCCACAATGCGCGCCCCCACCTGCTCCGCCAGGCGGGCCGCCTGGATGATGCGGCCGAGCACGTACTGCTCCGGCAGCACCACGAACTGGCGGGGGGTGAGCGGGCAGCCCACAAACCACCCCTCCGCCTGGGCGCCGGCGGCGCCGGTCACCCCCGTGATGTGGGAGACCACGGACGAGGGAACGAACTTGAGCACATACTCAATCCAGCGCTCGGGAAGGAAGCGGGCAAACGCGTACTTGCGAGCGACGTCGGCCCTGCCGCTCAAGGGATGGATAATGAACCCGAAACGACCCATGGCCCTGCCTTATGCTGCGAACTTGACCACCCGGGGTCCCCAGCCCAGCTGCTGGTAGGTTTCCAGGTAATCTGCCTGCGTCATCTGCTCCGGGCGTTTGCCCGCCAGGGTGACCAGCACCCCCTCGTTGAGGTTGGTGGCGAAGCTGCGCCCCTCCACCTCGGGCGTGGTAGTCACCAGCATGGCCGCCCCCCGGCGCCGGAACTCCTCCACGTCGGAGCGGGTGGTGGTATTGGTGATCACCACCTTGCCTACCAGGTCATCGGGCAGGTGACGGCGCACGAAGTGAAAGTCGCCGGCGATCACCTCCGCCCACCGGTAGTACTTGGCAAAGCGCTTATCCGGCCGCTTTTGCTGCTCGCCCGTGGGGTAGAGCAGGGAGATGGGCAGCAGGCAGAGCCCGGGCAAGAGCAGCCTGCCCAGCACCCGCAGCGTGCCATATCGGGAGAAGCCGATGGGGAGGCCCAGGGCGAAGATGATGTCGCCATAGCACACCCGGGCCCCCAGCGCCGGCAGCACGGCCGCCATGCCGAAGCGGTCCACCCCCGAGCACAGCAGCACCTTCTTGCCCGCCAGGGGCACCACCCCCTCCTGGTCCAGCCGGCGCAGCAGGTGGGGCTCGATATAGCGCTTGTAGCCGCTGCCGTCCACCACGGGGGTGCGAGTGGCCTGGCGGGCCATTTTGCCCGCTTCCCGCACCTCGTACTGCCGGTCGCCGGCCACCAGGTAGCGGTTGATCCCGCCCAGGCCGATGCAGTCCACCTTGCCGTCCAGGGCGCGGATGATCTCCAGCGCCCGCCCCAGGTCGCCGTCGGCCCCCACCCGCTGCAGCTCGAAATCCTCCCCCAGCAGGCTGAGCTGGGCCCTGGAGTCCCGGTCCGCCGACCCCAGGCTGACACTGACTACCTTTCGCATGCTGGCTCCCCACCCGGCAGCCCCTGGGAGGGCTGGCCGCGCCCACCTATTTCGGCCTGGGGGCAGGGCTCCCCTGGCTGCTGGTTGATGGCGCCCAGCAGGATTTCGCGCATGGCCGGCCAGGTGCGGGCGCCTGCTGCGGCCGTGCGCAGCGCTGCCGCATCCGGGAAGCGGCGGGCATACCAGCCCACGTGCTTGCGCATCTCCCTCACCGCGATCCCCTCCCCCCGGTACTGGGCCAGCCGCTCGCCGTGCTCCAGGGCGGTGGCCAGGCGCACCGCCCAGCCTGGCGGCCGATAGGGCGGGCCGCCGAAGAGCTCGGCCAGCTCGGCGAAGATCCAGGGGTTGCCCAGGGCGGCCCGGCCCACCATGATGCCCCGGGCGCCCGTGCCCTCCAGCACCCGGCGAGCGCCGGCGGCGTCCCGGATGTCGCCATTGGCGATCACCGGCACCGCCACCGCTCGCACCAGGCGGGCCACCAGCTCCCACTCCAGGGGGGCAGTGAACTTGCCGCAGGCCGAGCGGGGATGCAGGGTGATGGCGGCCGCCCCTGCCTGCTCCAACCGCTGCCCCAGCTCCACGGCATCCGGGCAGCCGGCGCGCCAGCGAGCGCGCAGCTTCACCGTCACCGGCAGGCTGCTCGCCCCCGCCACCGCCCGCACCAGAGCCTCTGCCCGCGCCGGGTCGGCCAGCAAGGCGGCGCCCGCCCCGCTCTTGGCCACCTTGGGCACGGTGCAGCCCAGGTTGATATCCAGCACGTCCGCCCGGCTGCGGGCGCAGACCAGCTCCGCCGCCGCCGCCATGCGCTCGGGGTCGGCGCCGAAGAGCTGGAGGGAGAGCGGCCGCTCTGCCTCCTCGGCCTCCAGCATCTGCAGGGTGCGGCGGCTGCCGTAGCAGAGTGCGGTGGCGCTCACCATTTCCGAGCACACCAGGCCCGCCCCCAGCTGCCGGCAAAGCAGGCGGAATGGCGGGTTGGTGACGCCGGCCATGGGGGCCAGCACCACCGGTGGGGTCACCTTCACCGGGCCAATGAGGAAAGCAGCGTCAGTCATCTCGTCTCGGCGGGAAGAGGGTTCAGCGCAGCGCCTGCCAGCAGTGCCACAGGCCCACCAGCACCAGGTCGGGCTCCAGCCGCGCCCCGGGCAGGCCCGGCGCCAGCGAGGCGGCGCCGCCGCCGGTGAGCAGCAGGGGAGCCTCGGCCCCCAGCGCCTGGCGCAGGTGGTCGGCGATCTCCCGGATGGCGCCCACCGCGCCCCAGAAGGCCCCCGCCGCCAGGCATTGCTCGGTGCTGCGGCCGGGCAGCGCCGGCTCCAGGCGCTCCGGCGCCGTCAGCAGGGCGGTGGCCGCCTGCAGGCTGCCCAGGGCCGCGTGGGGGCCGAGGAGGATGGCGCCGCCCAGGAACTCGCCCTGGCCGGAGACGGCGTCCACGGTGATGGCGGTGCCCACGTCAGCCACCACCACCGGCCCACCTGCCAGCCGGTAGGCCCCCAGCGCCGCCACCAGCCGGTCGGGGCCAAGCTGGCAAGGCTGCAGGTAGCGGTTGGCCAGGCCCACGGGCGAATCGCCTTGCACCTGCACTACCCGGCAGCCCAGGGCGCGCAGGGCGGCCGCTGCCAGCTGGTCCCACTGGGGCACCACGCTGCAGATCACGGCCTCGGCGGGCGGGGCGCCGTGGCGGCGCAGCTCCTGCTCCAGCCAGTCGGCCAGGCGGTCGCCCCGGCCGGCGGGGAGCTGCTGGCGGCACTGCACCCGCCCCTGCTCCAGCAGCCCCAGGTGGAACGCGCTATTGCCGATGTCGAGTGCCGCCAGGCGCATGTGGTCCTACTTGGTAGTGCCGATGCCCCGGCCCACGCCGTAGAGCTGGATGCCCTTGGTGGCGACCAGGGAGGCCAGGTAGCCCATCACGAAGAGGAGCAGCACCCGCACCGCCACCAGCCCCACCTGCTCCATGCCCAGGCCCCGGGTGGCCATCTCGTTGCCCAGGGCGGCGAACATGCCATAGGCCCAGAAGAAGACCAGCAGCAGCAGCACCAGCCCCACCAGAAAGATCACCATGCCCCCTACCCGGGCCCAGGGGTCGGTGTCACCAGGAAATCGCTCGCTCATGCACCCCTCCGCGTCGGCTTCGCCCTCCCCGCCACCCGCCCATTCTACCAAACTGGCCGCGGTCGAACAAGGAAACCCCGCCGCCCGCAGGCCTGCACGCCGCCAGCGCGGCCCCTGTGAGCCCAGGGTTGACGCTCTCCGGGGGGGCAGGTTAAGATAACACTCTGGTTACCCTGGGGCGATGTTGTCCCCCCGCCGGCGCCGGCGTCCCCGCTTCTGGCACCACGAGCGGTCTGTGCCCGCGGCGGCCGGGCGGAGCCCCCTCGGGAGAGCGGCTTGCCTGACGGCTACCTGATGGTGGCGATCTTTGGCATGGTGGGGGCGGCGTTTGCGGCGGCTGCCTTGCTGGTGGCCCGCGCCCTGCGCCCCAGCGCCCCCAACCCGGGCAAGCTCGCCACCTATGAATGCGGCCCCGAGCCCATGGTAGAGGCCTGGCACCAGTTCCCCGCCCGCTACTACATCTTCGCCCTGCTCTTTGTGCTCTTTGACGTGGAGGCGGTCTTCCTCTTCCCCTGGGCGCTGGCCTACCGGCGGCTGGGGCTATTGGGGGTGGTGGAGGCGGTAATCTTCATCGCCATCCTCGCCTTGGGCCTGGCCTATGCCTGGCGAAAGGATGCCCTGAAGTGGGAGTAGCCACCCGCGCCGCGCAGTTCGTGCTCAAGATGCCCGGGGGCGCCATCCTGCTGGCCCCGGTGGACTACGTGCTGAACTGGGCGCGGGAGTCCTCCCTGTGGCCGATGGGCTTTGGCCTGGCCTGCTGCGCCATCGAGATGATGGCCACCGCCGCCAGCCGCTACGACCTGGACCGCTTCGGCGTTTTTTTGCGCCCCAGCCCCCGGCAGTCGGACGTGATGATCGTGGCAGGCACGGTCACCCGCAAGATGGCCCCCTACGTACGCCGGCTCTACGACCAGATGCCGGCCCCCAAGTACGTGGTGGCCCTGGGCGGCTGCGCCGCGGGGGGAGGGCCCTTTGCCGACTCCTACCACGTGGTGCAGGGCGTGGACCAGATCATCCCCGTGGACGTGTACATCCCCGGCTGCCCGCCCCGGCCTGAGAACCTGATCAACGGCCTGCTCGCCCTGCAGCGCAAAATCCACGGCGAATCCATCGCCCGCCCCCCGGAGCACGCATGACCGCCCCTCCGGCCGCCATCCAACCCGAAAGCCTGCCGCGGCTGGTGGGTGAGGGTATCGCCCTGGCGGCCAGTGCCCAGGGGCCGGTGCTCACCGTCGCTCCCGAGCGCCTGCATCAGGTCTGCGCGCACCTGCGGGAGGAGCCCGACTGCTGCTTTGACTTCCTGGCCGACTTCACCGCGGTGAGCCACCCCGAGCCCCTGCGGGTGGTCTTCCGCCTGTGGTCCACAGCCCATTCCCGGCACGTGCAGGTGGTAGTGCCGCTGGGTAGTGAGCCCGCCTGCCCCAGCATTACCGGCTACTGGCCGGCGGCCGGCTGGCAGGAGCGGGAGGTCTATGACCTCTTCGGCATCCGCTTCCCGGGGCACCCGGACCTGCGGCGCATCCTGCTGGCGCCCGACTGGGTGGGCCATCCCCTGCTGCCGGGCGAGGTGGCGGCGCCGGAGCTGGGGCCGCCGCTGGAGCCGACGCCGGGGGCCCTGGGCCCCGACCAGACGGTGATCAACGTCGGTCCCCAGCACCCCAGCACCCACGGCGTGCTGCGCCTGGTGGTGACGCTCTCCGGCGAGGAGATCGTGGAGGTGGACCCGGTGCTGGGCTACCTGCACCGAGGGATCGAGAAGCTGGCGGAAAGCCGCACTTACGCCCAGGTGATCCCTTACACGGACCGGCTGGACTACGTCTCCGGGGTGCTCAACAATTGGCCCTACGTGCTGGCGGCCGAGCGCCTGGCGGGCATCGCGGTGCCCCCGCGGGCGGAGTTCATCCGGGTGGTGCTGGGGGAGCTGTGCCGGGTGGCCAGCCACCTGCTGTGGCTGGCCTGCTTTGCCAACGACCTGGGGGCGACCAGCGTTTTCCTGTACGGCTTTCGGGAGCGGGAGCTGATCCTGGACCTCTTGGAGGAGGCCACCGGGGCCCGGCTCACCAACAGCTTTTTCCGGCTGGGGGGCGTGCCCTACGATCTGCCGGAGGGGTTTGCGGACCGGGCGCGGGGGGCGGCGCGGGTGGTGCGGGCCCGGCTGCAGGAGTACGACTCTCTGTTTACCCGCAACCGCATTTTCCTGGCCCGCGCCCAGGGGGTGGGAGTGCTTACCGCCGAGCAGGCCCTGGCCTGGGGGGTGAGCGGACCCATGGCCCGGGCGAGCGGGGTAGCGCAGGACGTGCGCCGCAGCGACCCCTATTCGGTTTACCCGGAGCTCGAGTTCGAGGTGGCGCTGGAGAAGGGCGGCGACGTGCTGGCGCGGCTGCTGGTGCGCATGGAGGAGATTCGCCAGAGCCTGCGCATCATGGACCAGGCGCTGGCCTCCCTGCCCCCGGGGCCGGTGATGGCCAAGGTGCCCCGCCAGCTCAAGCCCGAGCCGGGGGACGCCTACGCTCACATTGAGTCCGCCCGGGGCGACTATGGCGTGTACCTGGTGAGCGACGGCAGCCCCCATCCCGCCCGGGTGCGCTTCCGCTCGCCCTCCTTTGCCAACCTGCAGGTGCTGCCGCTGCTGGCCCGGGAGTGGAAGGTGGCCGACCTGATCGCCATCCTGGGCGCCATTGACATCATCCTGGGGGAGGTGGACCGCTGATGCGCGACTTCCTCTCCCGGTTCCTGGCCGGCCAGGAGAGCACCCTGTACGAGCCGCTGCGGGGCTGGTGGGTGGGGCACGGCCTGCCGGCGGGGGTGCTGGTGGTGGCGTGGGGGGTGCTGGTGGCGGCGGCGGTGGTGGCCTTTGTGCTGGTCACAGTGCTGGCCCTGGTATGGCTGGAGCGCAAGGTCTCCGGCGATATCCAGAGCCGCCTGGGGCCGGCCCGGGTGGGCGGGCGCTTCGGCGTGCTGCAGACGGCGGCGGATGCCCTGAAGCTGCTGCTCAAGGAGGATATCATCCCCGCCCGCGCCGACCGCGCACTGTTTGTGCTGGCGCCGCTGGTCACCTTCCTGCCCGCCATAATGGTGTTTGTGGTTCTGCCCTTTGCCCGGCGCTGGGTGCCGGCCGACCTGGACGTGGGCGTGCTCTACGTGATCGCCATCTCCTCCCTGCCCGCGCTGGGCATGATGATGGCCGGCTGGGGGTCCAACAACAAGTATGCCCTGCTGGGGGGGATGCGGGCGGTGGCCCAGCTTATGGCCTACGAGGTGCCCCTGGTATTGGCGGTGCTAAACGTGGCCGCCTACACCGGCACCCTGTCTACGGTGGGGATCGTGGAGGCGCAGCGGACGGGGTGGTTCATCTGGAACCCGGCGCTGGCGCCCAGCTTCCTGATTTTCTTTGTGGCCGCCCTGGCGGAGGTGAACCGGGTGCCCTTTGACCTGCCGGAGGCGGAGGCGGAGCTGGTGGCCGGGTATCACACCGAGTATTCGGGGATGCGCTTTGCCCTGTTCTTCCTGGGCGAGTACACTTACCTGTTCTTCGTGTGCGCTTTCGGGGCGACGCTGTTTCTGGGGGGCTGGCAGGGGCCGCTGCTGCCGCCGGCGGTGTGGCTGGTGGCCAAGAGCTATGCCCTGGTGCTGGCCATGATGTGGGTGCGCTGGACCCTGCCCCGGCTGCGCATTGACCAACTGCTGAGCTTTGGCTGGAAGCTGCTGCTTCCCCTGGCCCTGGCCAACCTGGTGTTCACCGCCTTCTGGGCGGTGAGGTAGCGCCATGGAGCTGATCCGGGATTTGCTGACGGGAGTGGTGAGCATCGCCAAGGGGCTGTGGGTGACCTGCACCAACTGGCTGGCGCGGCCGCGGGTGACGGTGCAGTATCCCCGCCAGCGGCGGCAGCCGGCGCCCCGCTACCGGGGCCTGTTCGTGCTGCGGCCCGACCCGGCGCGGCCGGGGGGTACCCGCTGCACCGCTTGCGGGCTGTGCGCGCAGGCCTGCCCTTCGCAGGTGATCGAGATCGAGCCTGCGGGCACGGGCCGGGAGCGCCACCCCGCCCGCTACCAGATGAACCTGGCCAGGTGCCTGTTCTGCCGGATGTGCGTGGAGGCCTGCCCCTTTGAGGCGCTGGCGATGACCACCGAGTATGAGTTCACGGGCTATGCCCGGGAGCAGATGCTGGTGGACCTGGCCTGGCTGGCGGGGCCGGACCGGCCGGCCGGCCTCACCCACAAGGAGCTGGCGGCGGCGAACCCCCCGGCGGAAGGAGAGGGCCAGTGAGCGAGCCGCTGCAGTATGCGCTCTTTGGCCTGGTGGCGGCGACGGTGCTGGTGCCGGCGGTGCTGGTGGTGACGGTGCGCAACCTGGTGCGGGCCGCCTTCTGGCTGCTGCCGGCCTTCCTGGGGGTGGCGGCCGCCTTCCTGCTGCTGGGGGCCGACTTCCTGGCCATGGTGCAGGTGCTGATCTACGCTGGCGCCATCATGCTGCTCCTGCTGTTTGTGCTCATGCTCACCCGCAGCCCGGGCGATGCCCGCGTGCCCCAGAGCAACCGGCTCACCCTCTGGGCGGGGGTGCTCTGCGCCGCCCTGGCCCTGGCCATCGTGGTGATCACCGGGGCCAGCTACTGGCCGGTGGCCAGCAGCGCCCCGGCGCCGGGGTTCACGCGCGCGGTGGGGGAGGCCTTGCTGGGGCCTTACCTGCTGCCCTTTGAGGTGGCGTCGGTGCTGCTGCTGTCGGCCATGGTGGGGGCCATCGTGATCGCCCGCAAGGAGGCCAGCCGATGAGCGCCATCCCGCTCTCCTGGTTCCTGGCCCTGGCGGGGGTGCTGTTTGCCATCGGCGTCTTTGGCGTGCTCACCCGGCGCAACGCGGTGGCGGTGCTGATGGGGGTGGAGCTGATGCTGAACGCCTGCAACCTGAACCTGGTAGCCTTCTGGCGCTACCTGCACCCCACGGCGCTCGACGCGCCGGTCTTTGTGCTGCTGGTGATCACCATTGCCGCCGCGGAGGCGGCGGTGGGGCTGGCCATTGTGCTTTCCGTGTACCGCAACTTCCGGGGGATCGAGGTGGGAGAGCTCGACCTGATGAAGCACTGATGCCTATCTACCTGGTGCCGGCGCTGCCGCTGGCGAGCTGCATACTGATCTCCCTGTGCTGCCTGCAGGGCCGCCGGCAGCGGCTGGCGCCGCTGCTGCTGATCGCCGCCCTGGCGGGGTCGCTGCTGGTCTCCCTGCTCCTGCTGGTAGGGCTGGCCGGGGGCGAGCTGTCGCCGGGGCCGCGACACCTCTTCCCCTGGCTGGCGGTGCAGGCCAGCGATCCGCCCCTGGTGCTGCAGTTTGGCTTCCTGCTGGACGGCCTGAGCGCCCTGATGATGGTCCTGGTGAGCGCGGTGGCGCTGCTGGTGCAGGTCTACTCCATCGGCTACATGCGGGGCGACGACGGCTATGGCCGCTACTTCGCCTTCATGGCGCTCTTCTCGTTCTCCATGCTGGGGCTGGTCACCGCCAGCAACCTGCTGCAGACCTACGTGTTCTGGGAGCTGGTGGGGCTGTGCTCCTACCTCCTGATCGGCTTCTGGTACCGCAAGCCGGAGGCGGCCAACGCCGCCAAGAAGGCCTTTGTGGTCACCCGGTTTGGCGATGTGGGCTTCCTGCTGGGGGTGCTGGCGCTCTCCTACTCGGCGGGCACCCTGGATCTTGGCGGCCTGCAGCGCATCATCGCCGGAGGCGAGCTGCGGCCCTTCTTTTTTGGGGCCTCGGCCTTCACCACCGTGGTGGCGCTGCTCATCTTTTCCGGCGCCGTGGGCAAGAGCGCCCAGTTTCCCCTGCACGTGTGGCTGCCCGACGCCATGGAGGGTCCCACGCCGGTCTCCGCCCTGATCCACGCCGCCACTATGGTGGCGGCCGGCGTGTACCTGGTGGCCCGCACCTACTTCATCTTCGAGGCCTCGCCCTATACCCTGGGAGTGGTGGCCCTGGTGGGGGTAGTGACCGCCTTCCTGGCGGCCAGCATCGCCCTCTCCCAGCATGACGTCAAGCGCATCCTGGCCTACTCCACCATCAGCCAGCTTGGCTACATGATGCTGGCCCTGGGGGCGGGCGGGTACGTGGCCGGCATGTTCCACCTGACCACCCACGCCTTCTTCAAGGCCCTGCTGTTTCTGTGCGCGGGCAGCGTGATCCACGCCGTGCACTCCAACGACATCCGGGACATGGGCGGCCTGGCCCGGCGCATGCCCGTCACCGCCCTCACCTGCGCCGTGGGGGCCCTGGCCCTGGCCGGCATCCCGCCGCTCTCGGGGTTTTTCAGCAAAGACGAGGTGCTGAGCTGCGTGGTGACGAGCTCCTCCCTGGTGATGCTGGTGGGGGAGACGGGACGCCGGGTGGTGCTGGGCGCCGCCCTGGCGGTGGTGTTCATGACCGCCTGCTACATGGGGCGGATGTGGCTGGTGGTCTTTGCCGGGCGCCGCGGGGAGAGCGCCGACCATGCGCACGAGTCGCCCCTGGTGATGACCGGTCCCCTGGCCCTGCTGGCCTTGCTGGCGGCCGGGGCGGGCGTGCTCAACCTGCCTGCGCTGCACCATCCCCTGGGCCAGCTGCTGGGGGAGGGGGAGCCGGCGGCGGCGGTGCCCTGGGTGGCGACCAGCTCGGTAGCCATCGGCCTGGCCGGCCTGGCGCTGGCGGCGGCCATCTACGGGCTGCGCCTGCTGGACCTGGGGCGCATCAAGTCGGGCTGGCCCCTGGCCCTGTACCGGGGCTCCCAGCAGAACTGGTATCTGGACGCTTTCTACACCGTGGTGGTGGCCCGGGCGGTGCTGGTGGGGGCCGATATCATCGCCTGGGTGGACCGCCACGTGGTGAACGGCATGGTGGACGGGGTGGGCTGGCTGGCGGGGCGGGCCGGCACCGGCCTGCGCCGGGCGCACACGGGCCAGCTCCAGGTGTACGCCTACGTGCTGGTGTCGGCGGCGGTGCTGGTAGTGCTGGTGCTGTGGGTTTCCCGGTCCGGGTATGTCCTGGTGCCCTTCCTGAGGTAGCTGATGGGCTGGATGGAGTCACACCTGCTGAGCTTGCTCTTGCTCTTCCCGCTGGGCGGGGCGATCATCAACATGCTGATCCCTGGCGAGCGCAAACTGGCCCTGCGCCTGGTGTCGGCGGCGGCCGCCACCGGCACCCTGGTGGTCAGCGCGGCCCTGCTCGTGCTCTATCCGCAGGCCCCCGGCGGCACCATCCGCTTCCAGGAGACCATTGACTGGGTGCCGGGGGTGGGGGTGAGCTACCACCTGGGAGCCGACGGCATCAGCCTGGTGCTGGTGCTGCTCACCGCGCTCATCATCTTTACCGGGGTCTTTGCCTCCTGGACGGTGCAGGTGCGCACCAAGGAGTTCCTCATTCTGCTCTTGCTCCTGGTGACCGGGGTCTTCGGCGTGTTCATCAGCGTGGACCTGTTCTTCTTCTTCCTGTTTTACGAGGTGGCAGTACTCCCCATGTACCTGCTGATCGGCATCTGGGGCACTGGCCCCCGGGAGTATGCGGCGCTCAAGCTCACCCTCTACCTGCTGGTGGGGAGCGCCCTGATGCTGCTGGGCATCTTCGGGCTCTACTGGTACTCGGGGCTGACCGAGAAGAGCTTTGACCTGCTAAAGCTGGCGGGGGCGGGCGGCTACCCGCCGGTGCTGCAGATCGTATTCTTCCTGCTGCTGTACCTGGGCTTTGGGGTGCTGGCCGGCATCTGGCCCCTGCACACCTGGTCGCCGGACGGCCACGCCTCGGCGCCCACCGCAGTTTCCATGCTGCATGCCGGGGTGCTGATGAAGCTGGGGGCCTATGGCATCTTGCGCGTGGGCGTGGGCCTGCTGCCGCAGGGGGCACAGTACTGGGCGCCCCTGGTGGGAGCGGTGGCGGTGATCAACATCGTCTACGGCGCCATGTCGGCCATGGGCCAGCGGGACCTGAAGTACGTGATCGCCTACTCCAGCGTCTCCCACATGGGGGTGGTGATGCTGGGCATCGCCGCCCTGAACGGCCTGTCGCTCAATGGCTCGGTGCTGCAGATGTTTGCCCACGGCATCATGACCGGGCTGTTCTTCGCCCTGGTGGGCCTGGTCTATGAGAAGGCGCACAGCCGCTACATCCCGGGTATGGGCGGCTTCGCCGGGCGCATGCCGGGGATCACCCTGGCGTTCGTGGTGGCGGGCCTGAGCTCGCTGGGCCTGCCCGGCACCGCCGGGTTTGCGGCAGAGGTGCTGGTGTTCCTGGGGAGCTGGCGGGCGATGCCCCTGCTCGCCCTGCTGGCGCTGGCGGGGATTGTGATCACCGCCACCTACGTGCTGCGGGTGGTGCAGAAGATCTTCCTGGGTCCCCGCCCAGCCGAGTTTGACGGGCTGCCCGATGCCCGCACCACGGAGTGGGTGGCGCTGGTGGTGCTGGGGGCGGTGCTGCTGGTGGTGGGGGTCTACCCGGGGCCCATGGTGCAGTTGATCGAGTCGGGGCTGCGGCCGCTGCTGGCCCCGCTGGTAGGCGGTTAGCATGAGCGCGCAGCTGGCGATCATCTATCCTGAACTGGGCCTGTTTGCCTTGGCGGTGGCGGTGCTGCTGCTGGATTTGGCCTGGCCGCGGCGGCGCGGGGCGCTGGGGTACCTGCTGGCGGCGGGCTGCGGCGCCCTGGCGGTGGCCGTGCTGGCGCATCCACCGGCCGGCGAGGCGTTCGGAGGCATGCTGGTGGCGGACAGCCTCACCGTCACCTTCAAGGCCATGTTCCTGCTGGCGGCGGCCCTGGTCAGCCTGCTCTCCCTGCGGTTCCTGGGAGGCATCAGCCGCAGCCAGGGCGAGTTTTACTTCCTGCTCGCCCTCTCCACCCTGGGCCTGATGCTGCTGTCGTCTGCCCAGGACCTGCTCATGCTCTACCTGGGGCTGGAGTTGGGCACTATCAGCCTCTACCCCCTGGCCGCCTGGCACAAGGACAACCCGCGCTCGGCCGAGGCGGGCATGAAGTACCTGCTGCTGGGGGCCATCAGCTCGGCGGTGCTGCTGTACGGCCTGACCATGATCTATGGGGTGGCGGGCACCACCTCTTTTGCCGGGGTGCGGGATGCCCTGCAGGCGGCCGGCAGCCCGGCCCTGGTGCTGGGGATCGCCTTCGTGGCCGCCGGCTTCGGCTTCAAGGTGGCGGCCGCCCCCTTCCACATGTGGGCGCCAGACGTGTACGAGGGGGCGCCCACCCCCATCACCGCCTTCCTCTCTGTGGCCTCCAAGGCGGCCGGGTTCGCGGTGCTGCTGCGGGTGTTTGCCGGCCTGCTGCCCGGGATGAGTGACGCCTGGGCGGCGCTGATGGCGGTGCTCAGCCTGGCCAGCCTCCTGGTGGGCAACCTGGCAGCTATTCCCCAGACCAATATCAAGCGCATGCTCGCCTACTCCGGGGTGGCCCAGGCAGGCTGCGTGCTGGTGGGGGTGGCGGCCGCCTCCGCCCTGGGGGCGGGCTACAGCGTCTTCTACCTGTTCCAGTATACGCTGGCCAATATTGGCGCCTTTGCCGTGGTGCTCTTGGTGGCGCAGGCTACCGGGAGCGAGCAGATCACCGCCTTCCGGGGACTGTCGCAGCGCTCGCCCCTGCTCGCCTTTTCCATGCTGCTGCTGCTCTTGAGCCTGGGCGGTATCCCGCCCCTGGGCGGCTTCTGGGCCAAGCTATACGTGTTCATGGCGGGCGTGCAGCAGGGGCTGTGGTGGCTGGTGCTGGTGGGCGTGCTCACCAGCGTGCTGGCGCTCTACTACTACCTGATGGTGGTGCGGCAGATGTATATTCTGCCGCCCGACAGCCATGAGCGCCTGCCCATTCCCCTTCCTGCTGGCCTGGCGCTGCTGGTGTGTACCGTGGCGATCGTGGCCCTGGCCTATCCCGCCCCCCTCGCCAACCTGGCCACCGCCGCCGGCAGGGTGCTCTTCCCCTGAGCCATCAGGAGGCAGGGCAGGAGGCGAGCTCCTGCGCTGCGGTTGCTCTTCGTAGGGGCGCATGGACATGCTCCCGGCGGGGTGCGGAGGGGCAGAGGAGAGCGGGATTTCCCGGTCGGCGATGCCTCCCTCGAAATGACACACGAGGGGCGGGGGCGGCTGCAGCCGCCCCCGCTTTGCATCTACCCTGGGGGAACCCCTACCTTGCCGGCTCCTCGGCCGTCGGCTCCAGGGATTCGAGGGCCCGCGCCCGCACCTTTACCATGCGCCAGCCATCCAGCACCGAGGCCACGGGCGGTTGGTGAGTGAGGGTGGTGGCCTGGTTGGCCAGTTCGCCCCGGCCGGTTTTCTGGCGCAGGGCGCCCCGCAGCCGGGCCCAGGCCGGGTTCTCGCCAACCCGGGTGACGCCCTTGCCCGCGTTGTGGTCGGAGGAGAAGCCGGGCAGGAAGGTGCGGTCCTGCAGCAGCTCAAACAGGTACTGGCTGGTGTCGCCCGCCGCCACCGCCACCAACTGGCCGGACTTGATATCCCGGATGGAGAGCACGATGCCCTGGGTGGGGTTCACCCGCACCTCCGCCCTGGTCTCCTGGCGGTAGTTGATACACTCGTTTTCCACCCCGGCGGGGAGCCGCACGTGGTCCCCGATGGCCACCGCCGGCGGGCCGGGGGTGGCGGTAGGCTCCGGGGCTGCCTTTTTCTTGGTCGCCATGCTTGTCTCCTTGGCCTTGCGGTCCCCCTATTGTACCCGGAAGCCGCAGCCGGTGCCAACGCGCCTTCAGCAGGCCCGTGCCCGAGCCGCCTCCGCCGCCAGCCGGCAGATGGCGGCAAACTCGGCCGGGTCCAGGCTGGAAGCGCCCACCAGGGCGCCGTCAATCTCGGGCTGCAGCATCTGGTCGCGCACGTTGGCGGACTTGACGCTGCCCCCGTACTGGAGGCGCACCTGCCGGGCGGCCGCCTCGCCGAAGCGGCCCTGCACCAGGCTCCTGATCATGCTGATGACGGCGTTGGCGTCCTCGGGATTGCAGATGCGGTTGGTGCCGATGGCCCACACCGGCTCGTAGGCGATCACCATGCCTGCCACCTGCTCGGGGTGCAGGCCCTGGGTACCCAGCTCCACCTGGCGGCGCACCACCTGCTCCGTCTGGCCGGCGTCCCGCTCCGAGAGCATCTCCCCGCAGCACATGATGGGGGTGAGCCCGGCGGCCACCGCGGCCCGCACCTTGCGGTTCACGGTTTCGTCGTTATCGCCAAAGACCGCCATCGCCTCCGGAGTCAAGTCGGGGTCTGCCTTGCCGAAGCGCCCCCGCCGCTCGGAGTGGCCAACGATCGCGTAGCGGCAGCAGAGGTCCACCAGCATGCGGGGGGCGATCATGCCGGTATAGGCGCCCTCCTCCTTCCAGAAGAGGTCCTGTGCGCCCAGGGCCACCTGGCTGCCGCCCAGGGCGTCGGCGAGAGTCTTCAGGTCGGTGGCAGGCGGGCAGAGCGCGATCTCGACGTTCGCCAGCTCGGCCACCAGGGGCAGGAACTGGGAGGCATAGGCGGCGGCCTCGGGGGCCGTCTTGTACATTTTCCAGTTGCCCGCGATCAGGGGCGTACGCATGTCGTCCTCCTACTTGTCGTCCAGGGCCGCCACGCCGGGCAGGATCTTGCCCTCCAGGAACTCCAGGGAGGCGCCGCCCCCGGTGGAGACGTGCTTCATCTGGTCGGCCAGGCCCATTTGCTCCACCGCCGCTGCGCTGTCGCCGCCGCCCACGATGGTCATGCCCGGGCAGGCGGCCATTGCTTCCGCGATGGCGCGGGTGCCCTGGGCGAAGGCGGGGATTTCGAACACGCCCATGGGGCCGTTCCAGACCACGGTGGCGGCTGGCCGGATCACCTCAGCGAAGCGGCAGGCGGTCTGGGGCCCGATGTCCACCCCCATCCAGTCGGCGGGGATGTGGTCGGCGGGGACCACCCTGGTCTGGGCGGCCGGGTCCAGGGCGGTGGCCACCAGGATGTCCACCGGGAAGAGCAAGCCGATACCGGCAGCGGCCGCCCGGTCCATAAGCTGGCGGGCGAGGTCCACGCTCTTCTCATCCAGCAGCGACTTGCCCACCTCATACCCCTGGGCCCGCAGGAAGGTGTAGGCCATGCCGCCGCCGATGAGCAGGGTGTCCACCTTGGGGATCAGGTTCTCGATCACCGGGATCTTGTCTTTCACCTTGGCCCCGCCCAGCACCGCCACAAAGGGCCGCTCTGGGTTGGTGAGCGCCTTGCCCAGCATGCCGATTTCCTTGCCCATGAGGAAGCCGGCCACTGCCGGCTTGACCAGGTGTGCCACCCCCTCGGTGCTGGCGTGGGCGCGGTGGGCGGTGCCGAAGGCGTCGTTCACGTACACGTCGGCCAGGCGGGCGAGCTGGCGGGCGAACCCGGGGTCATTGGCCTCCTCCTCGGGGTGGAAGCGCACGTTTTCCAGCAGCACCACCCCTCCCGGCGGCAGGGCGGCCACCGCCTGCTCCACCTGGGGCCCCACGCAGTCATCCAGCTTTGGCACGGGCTGGCCTAACAGGCGGGCCAGCTCCTCGGCCACCGGGTTCAGGCGCAGGCTTGCGGTGACCCCTTCCGGCCGGCCCAGGTGGGAGACCAGGATCACCTTGGCCCCATGCTCCATGAGGTAGCGGATGGTGGGCAGGGAGGCCGCGATGCGGGTGTTATCGGTAATGCGCCCCTGGGGGTCCAGGGGCACGTTGAAGTCCACCCGCACCAGCACCCTCTTGCCTGCTACCGGCACCTCCTCCACGGTTTTCTTGTTCATTGGCTCCTCCAGACGGAAAGGGAGGCGGCCGCGGCCACCTCCCCTGCTTGTCTTCCCGCCCTACAGCTTCTCGGCGACCAGATTGGTGAGATCGGCCAGGCGCACCGAGTAGGCCCACTCGTTGTCATACCAGGCGAGCACCTTGGTGAAGTTGCCGTCGAGCACCATGGTGCTCAGGCCATCCACCACCGCCGAGTGGGGATCCGCCTTTACGTCCATGGACACCAGGGGCTCCTCGCTGTAGGCAAGGAGGCCGCGCATGGGTCCCTCGGCGGCCTGGCGGTAGGCGGCGTTGATATCTTCCTCTGTGGCGTTGCGCCCCAGCTCCACCACCAGGTCCACCAGGGAGACGGTGGGGGTGGGCACGCGCAGGGCAATGCCGTGCATCTTGCCCTTGAGCTCGGGCAGCACCAGGAAGACGGCCTTGGCGGCGCCGGTGGTGGTGGGGATGATGTTGAGGGCGGCGGCCCGGGCCCGGCGCAGGTCCTTGTGGGGGAGGTCGAGGATGCGCTGGTCATTGGTGTAGGAGTGCACGGTGGTCATCAGCCCGCGCTTGATGCCGAAGGTGTCGCTGAGCACCTTGCACACCGGGGCCAGGCAGTTGGTGGTGCAGGAGGCGTTGGAGATAATGTGGTGCTTGGCGGGGTCGTAGCTGCCCTCGTTCACTCCGAGCACGATGGTGGCGTCCTCGTTCTTGGCGGGGGCGCTGATCAGCACTTTCCTGGCGCCGGCGTCCAGGTGGGCTTTGGCCTTGGTGCCGTCGGTAAAGACCCCGGTGGATTCGATCACGATGGCGACCCCCAGGTCCCGCCAAGGCAGGCGGGCCGGGTCCTTTTCGGCGAACACCTTGATGGTCTTGCCGTCCACCATGATGTTGCCTTCCTGGACCACCACGGTGCCGGGGAACTGGCCGTAGTTTGAGTCATACTTCAGGAGGTGGGCGTTGGTCTCGGCGTCGGTGAGGTCATTGATCGCCACCACCTCGAGCTGGGGGTATTGCTCGACCAGCGCTTTGAACACCTGGCGTCCGATGCGTCCGAAGCCATTGATGCCGATCTTTGTTGCCATTCATTCTCCTCCTCGATAGCACGTGGGCGCCTTAGCTGCCCGGGGCGCGTCCCAGGATACCAGGCGCGAGGCACCGGCGCTCGCGTTTCGGGGGCCTATGGTGGTATCCTGCGCCGGAATTGCGACAACCCGGTTGCCGGCAGGCAGGCAGCCGCCCGCCCGCCGCATGCTGGTATTGTAGCGGCGCCCCCTCCCCCCTGTCAAGGAAATGCCGCCGGTGGCGGCCCTTCTCCCGCGGGCAGGTAGGCGTCCCGGAGCGGCGAAGATGCCGCCGAATGCGCTCCCCCAGGCAGGGCCGCCCATGTCCCAGCCAGTCCCGGACCGCTGCCCCTCTCCTGCCCGCGGCAAGGGGATAACCGCCCGTGCCGTGCTGCTGGGGCTGGCGCTGGTAGTGGCCAACTCCTTCTGGCTGGTGGACCTGGAGATGATCGAGTCCCGGTCCTACCCCAGCGACCTGGCGCTTTTCCTCAATGTGATCGCCTTTCTGCTGCTCTTGCTGGCGCTCAACCGACTGCTGCGGGCGGTTGCCCCCCGGTACGTGCTCACCCAGGCCGAGCTGGTGGTGATTTATGTCATGCTGGCGATGGGCACCGCCGTCTCCGGCCAGAACACCATGCAGGGGCTGGTGAGCAACCTGGGGCACGTGGCGTGGTTTGCCTCGCCCGAGAACCGCTGGGCCACCAGCCTGCTTCCGCATTTCCCCGACTGGCTGGTGGTCAAGGACCGCTGGGCCCTGCGCGGCTTCTACCTGGCTGCGTCCGGAGATGACGCCGCACGGGTGTGAGGAGTTGGGGGAAGGGTCCGGAGATGACGCGGCACGGGTGGGAGGAGTTGGGGGGAGGGTGTGGTAAGTAGGCGACACGGCTGCCGCGAGGGGCCGAAAGGAGGAGCGAGGGATGCCCGCCAGCAAGCAGTGGCTTATCGGGGCCTTGGTCCTATGCATCACCAGCAGCGCCTGGGGCAGCGCCTGGGCGAGGGAGGCGAAGATGGGAAAGCAGATCACCCTGGTGCGGGAGGGGCAAAGCGACTACCGGATAGTGCTCCCCAACCGGTCGAGCGCGGCGCAGCGGCATGCGGCCGAGGAGCTGGCGAGCTTCCTGGAGCAGATGAGCGGGGCGCGGCTGCCGATGGTGAGCGAGCGGGAGTGGCAGGGTGAGCCAGCGGTGTTTGTCGGCTTAGCGGGGTCGGCCCGGCGGGCGGCACCCCGGGCCAGCCGGGGCGGGCTGGGGAGCGACGGGTTGGTGATCATGACCGCGCCGCCGCACCTGCTGCTCTTTGGCGGGGAGCCCCGGGGCACGCTGTACGCCGTTTACACCTTCTTGGAGGAGCACCTGGGGTGCCGCTGGTGGACCTCCACCGCCAGCACCATTCCCCGGCGCCGCACCATCACGCTGGGGGCGATCAATGACCGCCAGGTGCCGGTGCTGGAGTATCGGGAGCCCTTTTTCCACGACGCCTTTGACGGCGACTGGGCGGTGCGCAACAAGTCCAACGGCAACCGCCCCGACCTGGATGCCGCCCGGGGGGGCAAGATCACCTACACCGGGTTTGTGCACACCTTCTACCCGCTGGTGCCACCGGAGCAGCACTTTGCGCAGCACCCGGAGTGGTACTCCGAGATTGGCGGCAAGCGCACGGCCGACCATGCCCAGCTCTGCCTGACCAACCCGGAGCTGACCGCCTTCGTAGTGGGGCGGGTGAAGGAATGGCTGCGCGCCAACCCGCGCACGGGCATCATTTCGGTCTCCCAGAACGACTGGCACGGCAACTGCCAGTGTGCCAACTGCAAGGCTCTGGACGACAAGGAAGGCTCCCCTGCCGGCAGCCTGCTGCATTTTGTGAATGCGGTGGCCCGGGAGGTAGGCAAGGAGTTCCCCCGGGTGGCGATTGACACCCTGGCCTACCAGTACACTCGCAAGCCGCCCCGGTACGTGCGGCCGGAGCCGAACGTGATCGTGCGGCTGTGCAGCATCGAGTGCAACTTTGCCCGCCCCCTCACCGACTCCAGCAACCGCAGCTTCTACCAGGACCTGGTGGGCTGGAGCAAGGTGTCGCAGCGGCTATACGTGTGGGATTACGTGACCAACTTCGCCCATTACCTGCGGCCGCACCCCAACGTGCCCGTGCTGGGGCCCAACGTGCTGACCTTCGTCACCAACGGGGTACGGGGCATCTTCGAGCAGGGGTCCTACACCTCGCCGGGGGGGGAGATGGCGGCGCTGAAGGCCTGGGTGCTGGCCAAGCTGCTGTGGAACCCCAACCGAGACGCCAATGCCTTGATCCAGGAGTTTCTGCACGGCTACTTCGGGCCGGCGGGGCCCTCTGTGGGCCGCTACCTGGACCTGGTGCACGAGGATGCGGTATCGCACCACTACTACCTGGGCTGCTTTGCGCCGGTGGAGGCGCCCTTCCCCGGGTATGAGACCATGAAGCGATCGGAGTTGGCTTACCAGCAGGCATTCCGGGCGGTGGCGGGGGAGGGGGAGCTGGAGCGGCGGGTACGCCTGGCCCGGCTGCCCCTGCTCTACACCTGGCTGCTGCGGCCGGACCTGGTGGCCAGGGCGCAGGGGGAGGGGTTCCGCTGGTCGGCGAGCTGCGACTTCGCCATCACCGGCCGCGAGCTGGTGGCCATCTGCAAGGAGAACAACATCAGCCAGCACCGGGAGGGAGCGCCCATCTCGGAGCTGGAGCAGCGGTTGGTGGCCTTTGACCGGCACGCCTCCGCCCCCCCGGCCGGGTTCGAGGGGGTAGCGGGGCTGGTGGAGCTGCCCGACTACCTGATCCGGGCCGATCGCGCCGCCAGCTATGCGGGTGACGCCGGGGCCTCGGACGGGGTGTGCGTGGTGCTGCCCGGTGACCGGGGACCAGAATGCGAGGCGCAGGGCGAGCTCTGGTTCGGCCAGGACCAGCCGGTGGCCAAGTACCGCTGCTTCGCGACGGTGAAGTGCGAGCTCACGGGCCAGCAGGGGAACGCCTTCGCCCTGGGCTTTTATGACCACGTGAGCGATGAGGACCTGATCAGCAAGCCGGTGCCCATCTCGCAGGTGGCAAGCGGGCAGTGGCAGAGCTACGAGATCGGCACGGTGGACCTGAAGCAGTTCGCCCGCCCGCCCCACCTGTGGGTGGGCATGGTGGGCAACGGCGCCAACGTGAAGAGTGTGGCGGTGGACCGCTTCTTCCTGGTGCCGGTGCCATAAGCTCGAGCGGAGGGCGCGCCCTGTGGCACGGCGCTGACAGCCAGCCGCGGCCGCGCATGCGGCGGTCTGCGCTTTCCCCTATAATAGCGGGTACCGGGAGCCGGGCGGCGGCGCGCTCTGCGGGCAGGCGGTGCCAGGGCAAGATGAGGAAATCAGGGCAGCAGATGGCAGACGTGGGCGTGATGCTGAAGCGGGTGCTGGCCACGGTGAGCGCCTGGTGGCACACCTTCCTCATGCAGCGGGAAGTGGGGGCGCTGGAGGCGCGGCGGGACGAGTACCTGTGCCGGCTGGGGCGCAAGACTTACGCGTCGATGAAGGCCAAGGGGCCGGATGTCTTCCCCGAGGCGGAGGAAGCGTTCATGGACGTGCGGTCGGTGCAGCACCGCATTGACCAGCTGCAGCGCAGCATGGCGGCGCTGCGGGCGGCGGCAGCGCGGAAGCCGAGCGGGCCAGCGGTGGAGCTGCCGGCGATCGAGGACCTGCGGGCGGCCATTGGCCGGGTGGGCAAGAGCTGTGCCTGCGGGGCGCTGCTGGCGGCCGACGCTGTGGCTTGCCCGGAATGCGGGCTGCCGGTCGAAATCGCCGCGGCCTCCGTGCCGCCGGCGGCCCCGGCCGCGCCCGCCCAGGCGAAGACGGCGACGGGGAAGGAGCCGCGGCGCACCTGTGCCCGCTGCGGGGGGTTCGTGCCCCTGATGACCGACTACTGCCCCACCTGCCAGGCGCCGGCGATTTCCTACCGGCTGGACGAGGATTAGGGCTGGTCGGCAGGGGGATCGGGCTGGGGCTGGGCGGTGCGGCGGAGCAGCCAGTCGCGCAGGGCGGGGCGCCCCAGGGCCGCCAGGATGGCCGCTGCCACCCAGATCCCCACCACCAGCACCAGGGGCCCGTAAGCCAGCAGCAACACCACCCAGAGCACCGCGCCGCTCACCCTCGCACCTCCTGGGCCGGCTTCGCCGCGGCCGCCCTCCCCTCCTTTCGGCGGGCTGCCGCTGCTATAATAGGGAAGAGTCAGCATGGGAGGTGAGTGCTTGTGGACGAAACCGAGGAAGTCAAGGCAGAGCAGCCCGAGCAGCCCCAGGAGCAGCCGCCGGCGGGGGAGCAGCAGCCCCAGGAGGCAGTTCCCCTGGATGTCTATGCCCTGCTCAACTACGCGCTGGCGCTGATGCGGGATTTCGCTTGGCAGGCGATGGGGCTGGTGCCCAATGCCGCCACGGGCAAGGTCGAGCGCTCCCTGGAGCAAGCGCAGGTCGCCATTGACGCCGCCTCGTTCCTGGCCGACAAGCTGGAGCCCACGCTCTCCGAGGCCGAGCGGCCCAGGCTGCGCAGCATGATCAGCGACCTCAAGATCAACTTTCTGCAGCAGAAGGCGAGGGGGGGATAGTAGAGAGAGGCCGGTGGTAGGGACGCATGGACATGCGCCCCTCTGCCTGGGGCTGGGCAATGAGGGGAGCGGGATTTCTCGGTCGGCGGGGCCTCCCTCGAAATGACAGGAGAGGAGGAGGTGCCCTCACCCCGACCCTCTCCCAGGGGGAGAGGGAGTGCGAGCTCAGGGAGAGGGAGAGGCGGGGCAGGAGACGAGCTCCTGCCCCGCCGCGGACCAGACAAATCCTCTGATACGCGAACCGTGCCGACTCTGACGATGACCGCGTACGGCTCGTAGGCCTGGCGCGGGCTAACCTACCAGCCGTACTTCTCTGGTCCCCACTCCTTGACCACCTGCTCCTGCTGCACGAGCACCAGGGAGCGGCTGGGCACGTCCCGGTAGATGAGGGCCCCGGGGCCGATGCAGGAGTAAGGCCCGATGCGGCTGCCAGGCATGAGCATGACGTTGACGCCGGTGCGGCAGTAATCGCCGATATAGGAGGCGCCGGAGTGGCGAGCCCGCTCCTTGCGCCCCTTGATGTCCATTTCCACCTCGCCGTCATCAAAGCGCAGGGTGCCGCAGACAGTGGCGGCGCCGACGTCGGTGGCGCTGCCGATGATGCCGGCGAGCTCGCAGTAGTGGTAGAGGTGGACGCGGTCGAACATGACGCCGCTGAACTCGGCGGCGTGGCCGATCAGTCCGTGCTCGCCCACCACCGCCCCGCCCACATGGCAGAAGTCGCGGGCGGTGGCATGGGGGCCGAGCATCACGTTGTCCAGCATGGCGCCGCGCAGCACCCGGCTGTCCCGGGCCAGGTAAATGTTGCCTTCCAGGAAGGTACCGTCGCCCACCACCGCCCCGGCCTCGGCGATCAGGCGGCCGCTGAGGCTGGCCTTGGGCGAGACCTGGGCGCCCCTGGCCACCTGGTCGCGGGGGGTGTGGCGGAAGATGTAGTCCACCACCGCCCGGTTGGCGTCCAGGATATGCCAGGGCTTGTCAATGTCCACCAGGAAGTCCACGGTGGCGGCGGCGGCCACCTCGGCCCCCTCGTCCAGCATGATCTGGATGGATTCCGCCAACTCGGCTTCCAGGGGGGGCATGCCTCCCACGCTCACGTGGCGCACCACTCCCGGGTTGCGCCGCACGTAGGAGAGAGCGGAGCGGCGCATGGCATAGGCGCCGGTGAGCCGGAACTGGCCAGCCCGGGAGTGGCCGCCGATGCCGCGCAGGCGGCCGCCCTCGGCATGGGCGCAGAGCCAGTTTTCGGGGGGCTCGTGCGGGGGCAGGGGCTGCACCAGGGCGCTCACCTCGGCGCCGCTGGTGCGGAAGCTATTGAGCAGGGCCTCGTAGTTTTCCCGGGCGCTGATGGTGTCGCCGTAGAGCACCAGGAAGTCGTCGCCCTCCACCTGCTCTGCTGCCTGCAGCAGGGCGTTGGCGGTGCCGGCGCAGGCGCAGGGCTGCTGAACGTACACCACCTCATCGCCGAGGGCATTGCGCACCTGCTCCTGCAGGTGGCTGACCACCACCACCACTTGGCCGATGCCCAGGGCGCGCAGGTCGTCCAGGGTACGGCGGATAAGGGGCTGGTTGGCCACGGGGAGGGCGGCTTTCTGGCGGGTTTCGCTGTAGGGCCAGGTCTTGGCGCCCATGCCCGCGGCCAGGATAACGGCGCTGCGGGGCAGCCGGCCCCGGCGCCCGGCGGGGCGGCGGGGAGCCGTAGCGGCAGGGGCGGCCAGCCGCGTCTGCTCGCGCTCCAGGCGCTGCAGCTTGCCGGTGATGCGAGCGAGCTGGGCCTTGCGCATGCCAGCCAGCCGGCCCATCCGCCCCTTTTCCTCTGCGGGGGCGGCCTCCGCCTCCTTCATGGCGTTGGCCAACCGCTGCTCCGCGGCCTTGATCAGCTGGCGCTGGTGCTCAAGTTGCTTCTGGATCCTTTGAGCGGGAGTAAGCCTCATATCCATACCTCTTTCTGTGCCCCACGAGTTGGGCCAAGATTAGCCCCCCGCAATGCCGGCTGCCTCCCTGCCTGGGCAGCCGGCCGTGTCAGCTTGGTATCACCTGGCGCAGGCGCTGGCGCTCCTCGGGGGTGAGGGGCTGGTTGGTGGCGATCACGTCCACCCCCAGCGCCAGCAACTGTGCCATGCGGGTGCGGTCGTCCACCGTCCAGGCCTGCAGCACCAGGCCCTGGGCATGCGCCTCCGCCGCCAGCTCGGGGCTGATCATCCCCTCCCAGGGGCCGAGCATGGTGGCGCCCACCTCCCGGGCCCCCTGCAGCGCCTGCTCCCGGCTCAGCTCGTCCCCGCACAGGAAGCCGGTAGCCAGGGCGGGAGCGAGCCGGCGCACCTCGGCCAGCTCCGAGCGGCGGAAAGAGACGATCAAGCTCTGCTCCAGCAGCCCCCGGCGTTCCAGCTCGGCCGCCACCTCGGCGGCCAGGCCGTCTTCCTTGAGCTCGAGCACCGGGCGGATGCGCCCGGCCACCTGGTCCAGGAACTGGCGCAGGGTGGGGACGCGCTCGCCCCGGAAGCGGGGGTGAAACCAGCTCCCGGCATCCAGGGATTTGATCTGCTCCACGGTGAGCTCGCTGACCTGGCCGGTGCCGTCGGTGGTGCGGTTGACCTGGGCGTCGTGCATGATCACGATGGTGCCGTCCCGGGTCCGGCGCAGGTCGCACTCGACCAGCTCCATGCCTGCCTGAATCGCCAGCCGGTAGGCGGCCAGGGTGTTTTCCGGCGCCAGGGCGCTGGCGCCCCGGTGGGCGACGAAAACCGGCGTTTCCACACCCAGGAATCGCATCGTGCCTCCTAAGCCAGGGCGGCCTGCACCCGGCGCAGGGCTTCCTCCGAACTGGTGCTGGGCCGGAACTCCAGGCCGATATAGCCGGCATAGCCGAGCTGGTCAATGCGGGCGATCACGTTCTTGTAGTTGACCTCGCCGGTGCCGAACTCGTAGCGGCCGGGGACATCGGCGCTGTGAAAATGGCCGATGTGGGAGATGCCAGCGGTGAGGTTGGCGATCAGGTTGCCCTCGGTGATCTGCTGGTGGTAGAGGTCGAAGAGCAGCTTCACGGCAGGGCTGTCGGTTTGTGCCACCATCTCGAAGCCTTCGGCCGAGGTGGTGAGGTAGTAGCCCTTATGGTCCACCAGGGTATTGAGCGGCTCCAGCACCAGGGTGACACCTGCGTCCTCGGCCGCGGGGGCGGCGGCGCGCAGGCCGCTCACCACGGCGTCGTGTTGGGCCTGGCGGGGGATGCCGGAGAGCTCGTTGCCGGTGCAGACGATCAGCTTGTCCACGCCCAGGGTGCGGGCGGCGGCGATGGACTTGCGCACCCCCACCACGAAGCCTTCGTTGCGGCCGGGATCGGTCAGCGGCTGCTCGTATTCGGCCACCATGGCGGAAATGGCCGATCCGGCCTCCTGGCGGGCGCGATTGATGGCATCCAAGTCCTTGTTGCTCCAGCCCCAGAACTCAAAGGCAGGGAAACCGGCTTTCTTCACCGCCGCGATTCTCTGGGTGAAGGGCAGTTCGGTGAAGATCATCTCAATGCAGACGGAAAGCTTGGCCACCGCGCGCTTCCTCCTTTTTCTATCTTACCAGCAAATGTGGCTGCATGGCCAGTTTATCTGACCAACTGTGCGACATATTAGCAACATTTAGCCGCCGGTGGGGAGCCCGCAATGGGCCAGCACCGCCCGCCAACCCTGCTGCCAGCGGGGCTGGCAGTAATTCTCCAGCACCTGGGCGCGCTGGCGGGCGGCCAGCTCCTGCCGCTGCGGGTAGGCCTGCTCCAGGGCGGCGGCCAGGGCGGGCACGGTGGGGGCAGCCTTCTCCCCGGGCAGGTCAGCCAGCCCGGCGACATCGGTGGTGACCACCGCCGTGCCGCAGGCCATGGATTCCAGGGCCGACAGGGAGGTCCCTTCCCCACAGAGCGAGGGGATGAGGGTAAGGCGGCCGCTGGCATACACCTGGGGCATCTGGGGGCGGGGCACCGATCCCCAGAACACCACCCGGCCGTCCAGGCGCAGCTCGTGCACCAGGTAATCAATGTAGGCGGCGTAGCGCCCCTGGCTGCGGGCGCCCACGATCACCAGGTGGGTTTCCGGGTGCTGGGGGAGAAAGCGGGCGAAAGCCTGCACCGCCAGGTGGATACCCCGGTTATAGTAGAGGTGGCGGGGCACCAGCAGGGGGTTGCGCGCTGCCAGCTCAGGCAGGGGCGGCAGCGGGCGCCAGCAGTCGGTGTCCACGCAGCAGGGGATGAACCAGCGCCCCGGGGCCACCTGCTCAAAGAGGCGGGTGGCGGGGGCCACCGCCAGCCCCATTTCTCGCAGAAAATGGGTGTCATTGGCCACATAGGCATCGGCCAGGCGGAAGGCGGCCCGAGCCAGGGCGCGCTTGGCCCGGCTGCGCAGGGCGCCCGGCCGGTCGTCCCAGAACACGCCATGGGAGAGGCCGACCAGGGCGGGCGGGCGCCGGCCCAGGCGCAAGCCGAGCAAGGCGAGCAGGTAGGGGGGGTAGTGGCTGATGATGGCCTGGCTGCGCGAGAGCTGGGGATAGCGCCAGGGCACAAAGGCGGCCTGCGTCCAGAAGGCAAAGGGGGCACGGGCGAGGGGGTTGGGGATAAAGCGCACATCCTCGCCCTGCGCGCCCGGGGTGGGCCGCTGGAAGACCAGGCTGCGCAGGCCCAGGTCCTGCAGCAGGTGGTGCAGGTCATCGGCATAGGCGTCAGCCCCGCCTGCCACGGGCCGGTAGCCATAGGTGAGCTGGGAGACGAGGGGCGCGCTCATGCCGCCTCCCTGTCCGGCCGGCGGCGGGCGAACCGCCTGACCAGGCCCGCCAGATAGCCCAGGGCGTGGGCAGCGTCCACGGTCAGCATCACCAGCACCGAGAGCAGGGCAGCCGCGGGGCTGGCCTCCCGGCGCCGGGAACGGCGGTAATAGCGGAAGGCGTAGATGGTCAGGCCGGCGGCCAGGCCCCAGCCCGCGGCGGTGACGGTGAAGACAATCAGCCCGCACCATACCAGGTAGGCCTTGGCATAGTGGCCGAACCAGAGGCCCTGCTCGCCGTCGCTGCGGGCGTAGCGGAAGAACTGGCGGAATACGCGGGGCAGGGAGTGCTGGGGTCGCCACCGGGCCAGCGCCTGGGAGGCAAAGGTAAAGCGGCAGCCCGCCCGGCGCAGGGCCAGGTCGAAGCGGGTGTCCTCGCTGAGCACGGTATCCTCGGGGAAGCCGCCGACCTTGGCCCAGGCGGCGCGGGTGAAGGCCACGGAGCGCCCGGAGGGAAGGAAGGCCTGGGGATTCACCTCGGCGGCAGCGGGGACGGTAGCGGCGGCGACCGCCTCTTCCCAGAGGCCGTGGGGGTCGGCCTGGTAGAAGCCGGCGACCACGTCGGGTGGGTCAGTGTCGGCAAAGGGGGCAGTAATCGCCTCCAGCCAACCCGGGTGCAGGCGGCAGCCGGCGTCGGTGGCGGCGATCAGGTCGTGGGCAGCCAGCTCCACCGCCCGGTTGCGCCCGCGAGAGCGGTTGGCCCCCGGCAGCACCTCCAGCACCAGGGGCAGGCCCGGGTAGGAGCGGATGATCTCCACCGTGCCGTCCTGGGAGCCGGCGTCGGTGATCACCACTTGGTCGGGGAGGCGGGTCTGGGCGGCGATGGAATCCAGGAAGGTGCGGATGCTGTCTGCCTCCTGGTAGACGGTGCTGATTAGGGTGACGGGCCGGCTCATACCGGCACCCCCTTGGCCCGATACAAGTCCAGGTAGAGGCCGGCGAGTGCCGGCCAGGTCTGGGCGCGGGCATACTGCTCGCCCAGGGAGAGCGCCACCCGCTCCTGCTCCGGCCGCCGCAGGTGCTCGGCCATCTGGCCCGACATCTCCAGGGCCGAGCCGGCCACCAGCAGCCCCCGGCCGGCGCAGGGATGCAGTCGCAGGTAGTCGCGCTTGAGCGGGTTATCGTAGCTGGCAAACACCAGCCGGCCGTGGGCCAGGGCCTCCAGGATGCCCAGGTAGCCGGTGCAAAGCACCAGGCGGGCGCGGGCCAGGTGCGGCGAGACATCGGGCACCATGCCTAGGAACTCGGCCGCGAGGCCTCGCCGGGCAGCCAGGCGCTCGGCCTGAGGGCGCAGGCTGCCGTCGCCGCAGACGGCCAGGGGCAGGGCAGGGCCGTGATGCTCCCGCAGCAGGGCCAGGGCCTCGATGGCAGCCAAGGCGCCCGTGTCTGGTTCCAGCCGCCCCAGCAGCAGAGCCGGGCCGTCGGGCGGGGGCGGGGTAACCGTGGGCGGCGGGTCCACCGCGCCGTAGCTGGTGAGGGTGCAGCCGTGGCCGTACCAGCGGCAGATGAACTCGCCCATGCAGATAGAGCCCGACACCAGCCACCCCGCCAGGCGCCGCAGCAGGCGCGCCTCCAGGGGGATGGGCCAGCCCTCGTAGCCGTGCCAGGTCATGAAGCGGGGCACCCGGGGGAGCAGGCGCAGCCATTTGAGCAAGGGATAGGCGTCGTGGCTGTGCACCACCTGGGCCCCGGCGAGCAGCTCCCGGGCCTGGGCCCGGTGCAGGGGGCCCGGCCGGGCGGGGAGGCGCAGCACCTGGATGCCGTCCACCACCTCCTGCGCGGCCGTGCCCTCCCCCTGGCGGGTGAGCAGGCTCACCTGGTGGCCCATAGCCACCAGGGCCGAACCCACCCGGCGCACGTGGCGCTCTACCCCCCCGGTCTGGGGGTGGAAAGAGGCGGCCAGCATGGCCAGCTTCATGTCACCCCTCCCGCGGGGCGGAGACGCCGGGGCACCCGCGGCAAAAGCACCGGAATGTCGGCCCACCAGCGGCGAATGTGGTGCATAGGCGATACCGATTATACCGGCGGGAGGAATGCGGGGCAAGGAAGAGGGGATGAGCAGGGGCAGGAGGCAAGCTCCTGCCCTACGGTTGCTCTTCGTAGGGGCGCATGGACATGCGCCCGGGCGGCTTGACGGCGGGGGGTGGGGCGGGTAGAGTGCAGTGGCAAGCGCTGCATCCAGGCAGGGGCACCAGCCGGCGATGATCGCTCCATCCTCCGTTTCCAGCGCCCGGGAGAGGGGAGGCCTGCGGCCTCACCGGTCGGGCATCACGTGGCGGTCGCTGCTGGTGGCGGCGGTGCTCATCCCCCTGAACGCCTACTGGCTGGTGCAGATGGAGATCGTGCGCTACTCGGCGCACCCCACCACCGTCTCCCTGCTTTTCAACGCCATCTTCCTGCTGCTGGTGCTGACCGGGCTCAACTTCCTGGCGGCGCGGCTGCTGCCGGGGCGGGAGCTGGCGCAGGCGGAGCTGCTGGCCATCTACGCCATGGTGTGCGTGGCCTCGGCCATCGCCGGGCATGACTTCGTCCAGGTGCTGGCGCCGTCGCTGGCCTGGCCGTTCTACCATGCCACGCCCGAGAACCGCTGGCTGGCGCTCTTTGGCCACCGCCTGCCCACCTGGCTGACGGTGCAGGACGAGGCGGCCATGACCGGCTACTTCACCGGGGCCTCCAGCCTGTACCGCCGGGAGGTGCTGGCAGCCTGGGCGACGCCGGTGCTGATGTGGACCCTGTTCATCGCCGCCCTGCTCCTGGTGATGCTTTCCATCAACACCCTGGTGCGGCGGCAGTGGGACGAGCGGGAGGCGCTCACCTACCCCCTGACCGTACTTCCCCTGGAGATCAGCCACCCCAGCGGCCGGCTTTACCGGCAGCGGCTGCTGTGGGTGGGGTTTGGGGCGGCGGCGGGGATAGACGTCCTGAACAGCATTTCGTATCTGTACCCGAGCTGGCCGCACATACGCATCGAGCACTATGACCTGGGCCCCTACTTTCCTGGCCACCCCTGGAACGCCATCGGCTGGTTCCCTGTTTCCTTTTATCCCTTCCTGATCGGGTTGGGGGCGCTGATGCCGGTGGACTTTCTCTTCTCCTGCTGGTTTTTCTACCTGTTCTGGAAGGCGGAGCGGGTGCTCACCGCCGCCCTGGGCTTCAACGAGGCGCGGCCCAACTTCCCCTACATTGACCAGCAGGCCTTTGGCGCCTACATGGTGTTCTTTCTCTTTGCCCTGTGGCACAGCCGGGGGCACCTGGCGGCGATCTGGCAGCGGGTGCTGGGGCGGCCCGGGGGCGGGGATGACAGCGGCGAGCCGGCCAGCTACCGGACGGCGGTAGGCGGGATAGTGGTGGGGGTGGGGGTGCTGCTGGTCTTTGCCCGGGCGATGGGGATGGCGGTGGGGCTGGCCCTGGTGTTCTTTGCCATCTACTTTGCCCTCGCCATCGCGGTCTCCCGGATGCGGGCGCAGTTTGGGGCGCCGGTGCACGACCTGCATTTCACCGGCCCCGACACCACCCTGTCCACGACGCTGGGCAGCTCGGAGCTGCCGCCGCAAGACCTGACGGTGATGGCCCAGTTTTACTGGTTCAACCGGGCCTACCGCTCCCATCCCATGCCCCACCAACTGGAGGGGATGCGGCTCATGCGGAGCACCGGCGCCCTGGACCGGCGGCTCTTCCCGGCGCTGCTGGGAATGGGGGTATTCGCCACCCTGGCCGCCTTCTGGGCGATGCTGCACCTGATGTACAGGTACGGGGCGGAGGCCAAGTCGGAGGCCGGCTTTGGGGGGGAGGCCTTCTGGCGGCTGGAGACCTGGCTGCTGGCGCCCGAGGGGCCCAACGTGGCGGCCATGGTGGCGATCGGGGTGGGGTTTGCCATCGCCTTCTTCCTGGAAACGCTGCGCCTGAACCTGCCCGGGCTGCCCTTCCACCCCCTCGGGTTTGCCGTCTCCAGCAGCTGGGAGATGAACCTGGTGTGGGTGCCCCTGGCCATCGCCTGGCTGGTCAAGCTGGTGATCCTGCGCTACGGCGGCCTGAAGCTGTTCCGGCGGGCGCTGCCCTTCTTCTATGGGCTGATCCTGGGACAGTTCGTGGTGGGGAGCCTGCTCAACCTGATCAGCATCGCCCTGGGGATACCCTGCTACATGTTCTGGCAGTAAGGGTCGGGGGCGGGCTCGGTTCCGGGCGAGGGCGGGATTCCTCCTCGGCCGCGGCGGGGGGAGATTGGATGCAGCCCTCACCCCCACCCTTTCCCAGGGGGAGAGGGAGTGTGGACTCAGGGAGAGGGAGCAGGAGGCAGGGCGCGGGGCAGGAGGCAAGCTCCTGCCCTACGGGCTACGGGCCCGCGGGCGGGGCGGGTGAGGGCGGCGGGGACTGCTCGGCGGGGGGCGGGGATTGCTCCGGCTGGGCAGGGGCGCCGTTCTTGGCGGCGGTGTCGGGCGCGCCGTTCTTGCCCGTGGCCCCGTTCTTGGCACCGCCGTTCTGGGCGCCATTCTTGGCCCCCGGCTGCTGGGCCTGGCCTTCTTCCTCTTCTTCCTCCTTGACCACGAAGTGGCTGGCGACGCCGCCCTCGGCCTCCAGCCAGTCGTCCTTGAGGGAGATCATGACCCGGTCGCAGCGGAAGTTCTCGCCCTGCTCATTGTGCAGCCGCACGTTGCCGGTGACCAGCAGCGTGTCCTCCTGCTCATCATAGACCGCGCGGTCGCCGTAGGCGGTCTGGTCCTTCTGCACGGCCTTCACCGCACCGCTGGCGACCGCCCGCTTGTCCCGGTAGGAGTACTCCAGCCGGTCGCAGGTGATGGTGGTCTTCTCCTCCCAGTAGGACTCGAGGGGGCGGTCCTTTTGCTCCTCATCCTTGCCGTTCGGCTTGGTTTGATCGGGCTTGGCCGAGGGCTGCGCCGGGGCAGGCGCCGGCTGGGCCGCCTGCTCCCCTGCGGCGGGGGCGGCCGGCTCACCCGGCTTGGCCGGGATGCCGGGGGGCGGGGGCTCGAGCTGCTTTTGCGTGATCATCGCCACCCCGCCGGCAAAGGCGGCCCAGCGCTCCTTGAAGTTGATTTCCACCCGCTGTGCGGTGACCGTGGATTGCTTGTCCTGGAAGCGCGGGCTGCCGGTGGCGGTGCCCAGCTTGGTCTTGGTGTTGAACTTAATGAGGTCGGCGAAGAAGCGGGCGTCCTCGTGGCGCAGCACCACGTCGCCGCTCACCTCCACGTCATGGGTCTTGTTGTTGACCCGGATGCGGTCGGCGTGGTCCAGGTAAACGTCCTTGTCCTTGGGCGCTTCCTTTTTCTCTGCGACGGCCGGGGGCTTGCCCTGGGCCGGGGGCGGCGGCGCGGGCTGTGCCAAGCAGACAAGCGCCAGCAAGATCAGGCCAGCGGCCGCCAGACTGATGCGGACTGCGGTCATCTCCTTCCTTTCCCGAGCAGCTTGGCGAGCCCTCCCAGGGGGGCGGGCGGCTGGCCGGCGCCCAGGGTGCGCTCGGCCTCCGCCATGGAGAGGCGCATGGTGACTGCTCCTTCCAGCACATATTCCTCCCGATCAAGATCAGCTGTCAACCTCTGGCCGGCCAGGTCGCCGTCGGGACCTTGCACCTGCACCCGGCCCGGGCACTCGATCACCCGCCGGGGGGCATGGTAATAGGCCTTGGCGGTCTGGATGCTGGTCTTGCCCAGGCGCACCTGCACCGGGCCCACCAGCACCGCCCGCTGGGGGAGGGCCAGCCAGCGCAGGCCCTGGGCCCGCACCTCGTAATCGGAGGCGCCCTGCAGGTGGACGCGGCCGCTTACCTCCAGGTTGCCGGTGATGGTGTTGAGGCGGGCCAAGTCGGCCGACATCACAAACTCGGACCGGCCGGGCAGGCCCAGGGTAGCCTCCCGGATGCCGATCAGGGTAGTGGTAATGCGGTCACGGCTGATGCGCATGGTGCGGGCGCGCAGCCGCCACTCCCGGCCCCCGGGCGAGCGGCCCCGCACCGTCATCTGCTCGAACTCCACGCCCACGCCGGCAGGCACCACCGGCCCGGGCCGGCCCGGCGGGCGCCGGCTCACCAGGTAGAGGGCGAGCAGCAAGGCGGCGGCTAGGGCGGCCGCCAGCCAGAGTCTGCGGCGATGGTCCATGGGCCCCCGCTAACCGTCGGTGCGCTGGCCCAGCAAAGCCTCCAGCTGGTCGAGGCGGGCGCGCAGCTGGCGCAGCTCGACCAGGGCCTCGGGCAGCTTGCGGCAGGCGGCGTGCACTCGCATCTGCTCGGCGTGAGGACGGGCGGGATAGCCCGAGTACATGACCCCGGGGGGCACGTCGCCGATCACCCCCGCCTGGGCGGCGAGCACCGCGCCCTCGCCGATCTGGTTGTGGTCGGCGATGCCCACCTGGCCGGCGATGGTGACCCCGTTGCCGATGGTGCAGCTCCCGGAGATGCCGGCCTGGCCGGCGATCACGCAGTCCTCGCCAATCTGCACGTTGTGGCCCACCTGCACCAGGTTGTCCAGCTTGGTGCCCCGGCCGATAACGGTGGCGTCGGTGGTGGCGCGGTCCACCGCGCAGTTGCAGCCGATCTCCACGTCATCGCCGATGAGGACGGTGCCGATCTGGGGGATCTTGTGGTAACGCTGGTCCACCGGGACAAAGCCAAAGCCGTCGCCCCCGATCACGGTGCCGGAATGCACGATTACCCGCTGGCCCAGGGTGACATGGTGGTAGACGCTGACAAAGGAGTGCAGCAGCGTGCCCGCGCCCACCCGCACCCCCTCTCCCAGGTGCACAAAGGCGTGGATGGTGACGTCATCGCCCAGCTCTACGGCGTCGCCGATCACCGTGTAAGGGCCGATGCGGCAGCGTTCGCCCAACCGGCAGTGGCGGCCCACGATAGCGGTGGGATGAACGCCCGGGGCAGGGCTGGGCTGGCGGGCAAACAGGCCCAGGGCCTGGGCAAAGGCCAGGCGGGGGTGGGCCACCCGCACCAGGGGCTTGGCGGCGCCGGTGACCGCCAGGGGGACGATGATGGCGACGGCCTGGCTGGCCTCCGCCTTGGACAGCAGGCGGCCGTCCTCCACAAAGGTGACATCCCCCGGGCGGGCGCTGTCGTACCCGGAGATGCCGGTCACCGGCAGGTCGCCGTCGCCCACCAGCTCCCCCTGCAGGTGCCGGGCCAGTTGGGACAAGGTCAGCTTCAAGAGGGCTACCCCCTGTTGGTGTCTCGATCAGCGGCCGGGCGACGCCCAGAAGGCGGCCACCGCCTGGCCGGCGAGCCGGGTGCGATCACCCACCAGGCGCCCGGCCCGGCTGAAGGTGACCCGCACTCCCCGTGCCGCCATCACCGCCCTCGCGGTCTCCCTGGTGTCCTGCTCAATGGCGGCGGCCAGGGTGCGGCGCTGGCGCTGCAATAATACCAATTCGGCATCCAGGGCGGCAATGCCCTTCGCGCGGTCTGCCGCCGCCAACTGGCGCGCCGCCGCCATCTCGGCGCGCAGGCGCGAGAGGTCCAGGGTGGGGGCGGGGCCCGCCTCGATGGCGGTCACCTGGCGCACGCTCTGCTCCACCTCCGCCAGGCCCTGCGCCACCCGGCCCCGGCCCAGGGCGATCAGGTTTTCCACCTCCCGGGTCTGCTCTTCCTGGTAGCGGGCCAGGTCGGCGGCCGCCTGCTGGCGGGCCTGTGCGGCGAAGCGTGCCAGCTCGTCCGCGTACTTGCCTTCCAGGGCGGCGATCTGCCCATCGAGCTCTGTGCGCAGCGACCGCAGATTGGCCTCGGCCTCCTCCAGCTCGGAGCGCACCGGCGCCATCTGGCCGGGGAGGATGGCGCCCTCGGAGAGCAGCCGGCGCAGGTTGTTTACTTGCAGCTGCAGGGCGGTGAGCCGGCCGCTCTGGGGCTTGGTGAGGGCTAACTTGTCCTGCCAGAGTTGCTCGTCCAGGCGGACGCGCTGCAGGGCGACCTGGCGGGCGGTGATCAGCTCCAGCTCGGCGCGCTGGCGCTCGATTTTCTCGCGCAGCCCCCGGCGCAGCTCCTCTGCCAGGCGGGCCAGGTCCTGGGTGGCGGCGGCACGAGCCTCCTGCAGGGCCGGCTCCACGGGCAGGGTGGGGAGGGCGGGGGCGCGGGCGGCGGGAAAGCTCACCCGGCTGGGGGGCAGGGGAATGGAAACCGGCTGGCGCTGGATGGTGCGCAGCTCTCCCCGCACCAGCCGGATCATCTCGTCCAGGGCGGCCAGCGAGGCATACGCCGGGTGGCGGCCCACCAGCGCCCGCACATCCACGTAGCCGGGTGCCCAGCCCGCCTGGGCGCAGCCGCCAAAGAGGGCGGCCGCGGCCAGGGCGGTGATGCTAACTCTTGTTAACCTTTGCCAGCACCTTGTCCGTGATGTCCTCGCCACCGTACAGGACATCTCCTTTGTTAAGCACCACCCCCAGCTTCTGCTGGTCGGCCACCTCGGAGATGGTCTTTTTCAGCTTCTGGTCCAGCGGGTTCATGATCTCGGTGAACTTGTCGGTGACTTCCTTCTTGAGCTGGGCCTGCAGGGCTTCCAGGGCCTTGTTGTTGGTATCGGCCAGGGTTTGCAGGTCCTGCATCCGCTTTTCCTGCTCGGGGGTCCGCGAGGTGTTAGCCTTCAAGGTTGCCAACTCCTGCTCCACGGTATCGGATAGAGCGAGCAGCTCATCCAATCGTTTCTTCTGCTCCTCGGTGGGCGCGGCCAACTTGCGCAGGTCGTCGCACTCCTTGCCCTGGGCCTCGTCCAGCATGCGCACCTGGAACTTGGCGGTGAGAACGGCCTGGCGCTGGGCGGTGAAATCCTGGTGCTGCTTGAGCGCCTCCTGGTAAGCGGTGAAACCGGCCAGCACCTGCTCCCAGTCCACCACGCCCACATTGGAGGGAGTCTTGGCCAGGCAGGCAGGGGTTACGGCCAACACCAGGGCTACGAGCAGGGTGATGCCAACCACGTACTTCATCTCGAACCTCCGCCAGGGAGAAGATAGGCAAACCCGCGGGTTGCCTTGCTGCTGGTGGCCCGGGCAGCATAAGGTCAGGTTGCCCACAGCCGCCGCCGGCCAAACGATTAGAAGGCATGACCCACGCTGAAGTGGGTCTCATTGCCCTCGGGGCTGATGCCAAAGTCGAGCCGGATCTGGCCAATGGGGGTGCCGATGCGCACTCCCACCCCATAGCCGAGGTGAAACTTGAACTTGGTGTCGCCGAAATCCTTGGCGAAATCGCCACCCCAGGCGTCGCCCCCGTCGGCAAACAGCACTCCCGACAGCTTCGACCCCAGGGGGATCCGGTACTCCAGGTTCATGAGCGTCATGTTCACCCCGGGGAAGCGGTCATTGCGATAGCCGCGCAGGGTTTCGCCGCCGCCCATCAGGAACTGCTCCAGGGCGGGCGGACTGCCGGCGATCACCCCGCCCATGAGGCGCAGCGCCACCACCCTGGGCCGCCCGGCGGGCCGGCTCACCGCCCAGTAGCGGCGCAGGTCGCCCCCGAGCTTGGTAAAGCGGGCGCCCCCGATCAGCCCCGCCACCTCCACCGAAGCGCTGTTAAAGCCGCCCCGGCTGGGCTCGGCGATGAAGTTGCGGGTGTCGCTGATGAGGGTGGTGCCAATGCTGCGCACGCTTGCCGGCCGGCGCAGCAGTACCGTGGGGGCGAGCTCGCCGGTGTCGCCGGTGGAGACTTCGTCCACACGCAGGGTGCCGTACAGCCGGGTGTTGTCGGTGAGGGGCCGGCTCATGGTGAGGTTGCCGCCAATGCGCTTCTCGTCGTAAAGCAGGCTGCGGGTGCCGCCGAAGGCCTCCCGCAGGATGACCTTGTTGTAGAGGTTGACCCCCAGGCTGGTGTGGTTGGCGGCAAACCAGGGGTTGAAGTAGCCCAGCTCGTAGCTGTTGCGGCCCCCGAACTCGCCGCGCACGCTCACCCGCTGCGCGGTGCCCCCCAGGTTGGCCTCCGCCACGTCGGCAAAGCCCACCACCTTCTGCACCGAGCTGTAGGCGAGGCCGACGGAGGCGATGCCGGTTTTCTTCTCCTCCACGCTGATAATCAGGTTCACCTTGCCCAGGGCGCCTGCCTCGGGGGAGGCGGTGATGTTCTCGGTAAACAGGTCGGTGTTGGCCAGCCGCTCCAGGTCCCTTTGGATGCGGTTGCGGTCGTAGATATCGCCGGGCTTGGTCTTGATCTCCCGCAGGATGACATAGGGCTTGGTCTTGCGGGTGCCCACCACCCGGATGGCGCCGATTTCGCCCTCGGCGATGCGGATGGTGAGGCTGCCGGCGGCCTCGTTGGGCTCCGGCTTTCCCAGCACCCGGGCCAGGCTGTAGCCGGCGTCAATGTACTTCTTCTCGATGGCCGCCAGGTCGCGGTTGAGAGTGTTGTCGTTGAGCACAGTGCCGGGCTTGGTCTCCATCACCGCCAGCAACTGCTGCTTGGTGAACACCGTATTCCCCTCGAACACGATGTCCTTGATCACCATCTTTTCCTGCACCCGGAAGATCAGGCGCATCCCTTCCGCCAGCGGCTCTGCGCTCACCTCCACGGGGTAGAACCAGCCCAGGGCCAGGACGGCCTGCCGGTCGCGCTCCGCCTGCTCGGCGCTGTAGGGCTCCCCCACCTTGCTGGTGATGGCGGGAGTGATCTGGTCGGTGGACACGTTGACATTGCCCTGGACCACGATCTCGGTGACCCGAGGCGGCGGCTGCTCCTGGCCGTAGGCGGGCAGCAGGGCGGCGACCAAGGCCCCGATCAAGGCGGCCACGACTAACACTCGGCTCATAGGTTCCTCCTTCGGCAGTTGCGCTACGCCTCTGGCAGCAGGTAAGGTGTCAGCTTTCTTCTCAGCAGCGCCCGCGCCCGGAACAGGCGGGACTTGACCAGCTCTGGCGAGACCTCCAGCACCTGGCCGATCTCCTGGTAAGACAGTCCGTGCAGATCCCGCAGCACCACCACCTCCCGCCCTTCCAGGGGGAGCTCGTCAATGCACTGGTGGACCACTTGCTGCAGCTCCCGGGCCTCCAGCACCTGGGCCGGAGAGAGCTGCCGGTTGGGCAGCTCGGCCATTTCCGCTTTCTCGGCCTCGTCCAGGGAGAAAGCATGCGTGCGGTCGCGCACGCCCTTGCTGCGGAAGTAGTTCTTGCACAGGTTCACGGCGATCCGATACAGCCAGGTGTAGGCCTGGGCCTCCCCTCGGAATCGCTCCAGGTGGCGGTAGGCCTGGACAAAGGCCTCGGAAGTGAGGTCGGCCGCCTCCTCATTGTCACCCACCAACCGGTAGATGAGGTTGAAGACCTTCTTCTCATAGCGCTCGAAGAGGTCATCGAATTCCACTTGTGTATTCAGGCGACCCACCACGGGACGGTCTCCCCGCCCAGGAAGACAAGCGCACAGCCGCCCCCGCTCGGCGCTACCGGTTAGACTGCTGGCCAGCGGAACAGGTTGCCGGCAGCAGTAGGCACTTTACCATAACCAGGCCCCTGGGGACAAGTGCCAGTCGCCCCAGCAAACAGGACTTGAGTCGCTGCCCGGCGAAGGGTGCGCCCTGTGAAGATGCTCAGGTTCCCCTGGCGACTAGCCGGTTTGCTGGTCTGCCTGCTGGTGCTGGCCGGCTGCAACGGCTCGCACCCGCTCCCCGGCACCGTGGAGGGGTACGTGTACCAGCCGGTGGCGACCAGCGGCGAGATGCTGATCTCCCGGGCCGCCGCCCCGCCCGCGGGCTACCAGCCCCTGCCCGGGGCGGTGGTCACCGTGTCCGGCACCAGCCTGGCTGCCAGCAGCGACCAGCAAGGCAAGTTCCAGCTCACCGGGGTGCCGGCTGGCAGCCGCCTGCTCAGCGTGAGCGCGCCCGGCTACCGCACGGTGACGGTCAGCGTGCAAGTGTATTCCGGCCGCACCAGCACCGTGGGCGAGCAATTGCTGCAGGGGTGCGCCCGGCGCTGGACGGTGCTGGTGTACATGAACGGCGACAACGACCTGGAGCAGTATGCGCTGGCCGACCTGAATGAAATGGAGCAGGTAGGCGGCTCCGGCGAGGTGGAGGTGCTGGTGCAGCTCGACCGGCGGCCAGGGTATGACGACAGCAACGGCGACTGGACCGGGGCGCGGCGCCTGCGCGTGGTGCAGGACGGGGGCCACCCCGCCATCACCTCTCCCGTGCTGCAGGACCTGGGCGAAGTGGATATGGGCAGCCCTGCCGTCCTGCAGCGGTTCGTGCAGTGGGGCTGTGCCCTGCTGCCGGCGGAGCACTATGCCCTCATCATCTGGGGCCACGGCAACGGCTGGCTGCCCTCCCGGATGGGGGCACTGCCTGCCGACAGCCGCGCGCAGGCCATCTCCTTTGATGACACCAGCGGCTCTTCTCTCACCCCCCAGGAGCTGGCCGTCGCCCTGGCGCCAACGCCGGTGGAGCTGCTGGTGCTGGATGCCTGCCTGATGGGGACGCTGGAGGTGGCCTACGAGCTGCGGGGAGGCGCCCGCTTCCTGGTGACCTCGCAGGGCAGCCCTCTGGCCACCGGCTACCCCTACGGCACCTTCCTGCAGCGGCTGGAGGCGGCTCCCACCATGGGCGGGGCGGAGGTGGGCGCGCTGCTGGCCGACCTGCTGGTGCAGGCGCAGGGGACGCAAGCGGACGCCGCGGTGAGCGACCTGGCGCAGGTGGGCGGGCTGGCGACCGCCCTGGACGGCCTGGCTGGGGCGCTGCTCTCCTCACCGACCGCCGGCCCGGCCTATGCCATGGCCTGTGAGGCTACGCCCGAGGTGGTCCTGGCTGGCCAGCGCGACCTGTGGGCGCTGGTGAGCGCCTTGCCCACCGGGACCTGGAGCGCGGCCGCCGGCCAGGTGCGGTTGGCCATGGGGGAAGTGGTTATCTGCCGGCGGGGGAACTCGGCTCTGCACGGCCTCACCATCTACGCCCCGCCCCGGGGCTCCTACCTGTCCAGCTACAGCGACCTGGCGCTGGCACAGGACACACGCTGGGACCAGTGGCTGGGGGCGCCTTAGCGCTTCCTGGCCAGGCAGACCAGGGATACTCCGAAGGGCAGGGGGCAGCGCACCAGCAGCCAGCTCTCCAGCATCACGGACCAGGTAAACAGGCGGTTGAGCGGTCCGGGCAGCACGTGCAGGGCGGTCTTGGGCTGGCGCAGGTTCTCCTTCCCCAGGGCCCGCAGCAGCAAGCGGGCCAGGTAGATGGGCGCCAGCAGGGCGGCGATGGTGTAGGAGCAGAGCACCGGCTCCAGCCCGGCCGCCCGCAGCATGGCCACCAGCTGCCTGCGGTGGTAGCGCCGGCGGTGATCCAGGGCGGCGTCGTGCTCACTCCAGAGGGACTGGTAGGCGGGGACGGTCACCAGCAGGCAGCCTCCCGGCCGCAGCACCCGGGCAAAGCCCGCCAGTGCCCCCGCATCGTCGTCCAGGTGCTCGAGCAGGTCCAGGGCGGTGAGCAGCTCCACGCTGCCCTCCGGCAGGGGCAGGTGATTGGCGTCTGCCTGCACCAGCCACTGCCCGGGCTGCCGGGAGCGGCAAAAGGCCAGGGACTCCGGGGCCCGGTCCAAGGCCAGCACCTGGCCCCGGGTCTGCAGCAGGGGGAGCACCCCGCCGGTGCCGCAGCCCACGTCCACCACCAGCCCCCGCTCCCCGGGGACGAAGCGCCGCAGCACCAGCCCCACCAAGTGGCGGCGGGCCACAAACCACCAGTACCAGTCCTCGAACTGGTACATGCGCTTGATCTCGTCCGGCCGCATGTCAACGACTTCCCACGGGGCGGTGCCCTTCTCCTGCTACTCGACAAACATGGCATCGCCGAAGCTGAGGAAGCGGTAGCCCAGCTGCACCGCCTCCTGGTATGCCGCCAGCACCCGCTCCCGCCCCGCCAGGGCGCAGACCAGGAGCAAGAGCGTGCTCTTGGGCAGGTGGAAGTTGGTGATCAGTGCCTCCACCACCTGGAAAGTATACCCAGGGCGGATGAAAAGTGAGGTGCTGGCCGTCTGCGCCGCCACCCCGGCCTCGCTGGCGGCACTTTCCAGGGCGCGGGCGGTGGTGGTGCCCACTGCGATCACCCGCCGGCCCTGGACGCGGGCCTGGTTGACGGCGGCGGCGGCCGGGGGGGAGATGGTGTAGTGCTCGGTATACATCTCGTGCTCTTCCACCGCCTCCACCTTGATGGGGCGGAAGGTGTCCAGGCCGATGTGCAGGGTGATGGTGGCCCACTCCACGCCCAGCTGGCGGAGGCGCGCCAGCAGCTCGGGGGTGAAGTGCAGGCCAGCGGTGGGCGCCGCCGCCGAGCCCTCCCGGGCGGCGTAGATGGTCTGGTAGCGTTCCGCCTGGGCCAGGGCGGTGTGGATGTAGGGCGGCAGGGGCACCACCCCCGCCGCCAGCAGCCGCTCGCGCACCCGGTCGGGGGCGGCAAACTGCAGCAGGCGGCCGCCCCGGGCCGTACGCGCCACCACCTGGGCGGTCAGCGCCTGGGGAAACTCGATCACCGCCCCCACCTGCAGGCGCCGCCCCGGGCTGACCAGGGCCTCCCAGCGGTGGCCCGGGTGCTCCCGCAGCAGCAGCACCTCCACCCGGCCTCCGGTCTGGGCCTTGCGCCCGTACAGGCGCACTGGCAGCACCCGGGTGTCATTGGCCACCAGCAGGTCGCCGGCCCGCAGGTACTGGGGCAGGTCGCGGAAGAGGCGATGCTCTACCCGCCCCTGCTCCCGGTGCAGCAGGAGCAAGCGGGAGGCGTCGCGCGGCTCCACCGGGGTCTGGGCGATGCGCTGCGGGGGGAGGTGGTAGTCAAAGTCGGCCAGTCGCATCTTGCCCCTAACGGCGGAAGAGTAAGGCGGCAATGGAGAAAAGCACGGTCAGCACCAGGCTGATGAGAATGCTGGTGGCCAGGGGGAAAATGAAGGTGAATCCGGGCCGGCGCACCACGATGTCGCCGGGCAGGAAGCGGCCGGCTCCCGCCAGCTTGCCCAGCAGCAGCATCAGCCCTCCCACCACCAGGAGCACCAGGGCCACCAGGATGATGGCCCGTCCCACCCCGCTAAGATCCATCGGCCCTCACTTCGCGGCGCAGGTCCTCCAGCCGCTGCGCCAGGCCGGCCAGCGCCGGCAGGCTGGGCTCGGTGGTGGCGTTGCTGATCTCGAACATATACACGCCCCGGTAGTCTGCCGCCTCCAGCACCCGCGCCACCCCCCGCCAGTCGAGCTTGCCCGAAAACGGCGGCAGATGCCCGTCGCCGTCTCCCATGTTATCTTGCAGGTGCAGCCATGCCAATCGCGAAGCCAGCGGCTTTGCCAACTCTACCCCCTCCGGGGTGAGGGAAGCATGACCCGTGTCCAGGCAGAGGCACACCCGGTCGGGCAGGCCGCGCATCATATCCGCCAGCTCCTGGGTGCGGTCCCCGCCCTGGCCGGGGAGCATGTTCTCCACCGCCAGCAGCACCGGGAAGGAAGCGGTGGCCTCCAGCAGGTCCTGCAGGGAGTGGCGGACGGCCGCCACCACCGCCGCCCGCTCCCGGTCCTCCACCGCCCCCGAGGGATGCAGCACGGCCAGGGTGCCGCCCACCTCCCACAGGGCGCGCGCCCCCTGGGCCACCAGGCGCACCCCCTCCTTGCGCCATTCCTCATTGCGGGCGCCTACGTCGGCCTGCGGTCCGTATTGGGTATGCACCGACCAGGGGATGATGCCACAGCGGGCACACAGGCGGGCCAGGCGGTGCAGGTAGGCGGGGTCGGGGTTGCCGATCCACGCCTCAGTCATATGCAGCTCCACCGCCCCGATGCCCACCTCCGCCACGCGGGGCAATACCTGTTCCGGGGGGTCATGGCGAGCAGCAGAGAGAGAAAGGCCTACTCGACATGGGTCCACGATGCGGTCCTCCTGGGCAACATAGTTTCCACCATCCCGGCCGGAAAGACAAGAGGTGACGGAGGGCCGCTGGGGCGGCCCTTACCCTCACCCCCGCCCTTTCCCGGGGGGAGAGGATGCAGGAGGGCGGGCGCATATCCATGCCCCCCTACGAGGGGCGGTCACTTGCACGCCCTGCCGCGGCCGGCTAATATCATGCAGGCCGCCGCCGAAGCCAGGAGAAGCCGCTTGCCCAGGGTCACCGTCACCACCAAAGTCAGCCTGCACGCCCGCCCGGCGGCGCTGATTGCCGCCCGCGCCCGGCAGCTGTCCGTGCCCGTTTTCCTGGAGCGAGAGGGCAGCCGGGCACCGGCCGCCAGCTTGTTCGCCATCCTCAGCCTGGAGGCCCTGGCGGGCAGCCCGGTGACCGTGACCGCCCAGGGCAAGGGCGCCGCTCAAGCGGTGGCGGAGATCGCCGCCATGATCGAGCAGGGCCCGCCCTAACCCCCGGCCGTGCCCGCCTGCCCCGGTTTGTGGTACAATCCTCTTGTCCATACCTGGGGGGAGAACATGGCGCCGGCTGACGGCCACTGTTACGACCTCTTCAAGGCCTGGGGGGGCTGGGTTTGCATCAGGGCGGATGACGACGGCCTGGTGGGCCTCAGTCTTCCTGCCAGCCGGGAGCGGGCCCTGCAGCAGGCCGGGGACGCCCGGCACTGCCCCGACCACCCGGTGCTGGCCCAGGCCCGCGCCCAGGTGCTCCAGTACCTGGCAGGCGAGCGCCGCGCTTTTGACCTGCCCTGCCACCTGGTGGGGCTCACGGCCTTCCAGCGGGCGGTGCTGGAGGCCGCGGCGGCCATTCCCTACGGCCAGGTGCGCAGCTACCAGTGGGTGGCCGGCCAGGCGGGACGGCCCCGGGCGGCCCGGGCTGCCGGCCAGGCCCTGCACCGCAACCCCCTGCCCCTGGTCATCCCCTGCCACCGGGTAATGGGTGCGGCCGGGAACCTGGTAGGCTTTGGCAGCGGTCTGGAGATGAAGCGGCAGCTGCTGGCCCTGGAATGCCTGCAGGCCGGCAGCCCCCGCCCTTGGAGGGAGTAATGCGCCGACTGCTCCTGCACTGGCTGCTGTTTACCGCCGCCCTGGCCATCACGGCTTGGGTGCTGCCCGATCGCTGGATGCGGCTGGACGGGGTGCTGCCGGCGTTTCTGGCGTCGCTGGTGCTGGGGCTGCTGAATGCGCTGGTGCGGCCCCTGCTGTTTGCGCTGCAGCTGGTGACCCTGCCGCTCACCTGCCTCACCCTGGGGCTGTTTGCCCTGATCGTCAGCTTCTTCATGAATGCCCTGCTATTATGGATCGTGGGGAACTGGATAACCGGGTTCCACGTGCCGACCTTTGCCGGGGCGCTGGTGGGGGCGCTGGTGCTGGGCCTGGTAAACAGCGTGCTCAGCACCCTGGGCGGGGTGCGGCGGAGGTAGCGGTGGCCAATCGCGCCAAGCAGGCCCTGTCGGACTTTATCATTGTTACCGGGCTCTCCGGTGCCGGCAAGAGCCAGACCCTGCGCGTGCTGGAGGACCTGGGGTTCTTCTGTGTGGACAACCTGCCGCCCGCCCTGCTGCCCAAGTTTGCCGAGCTCTGTGCCGGCAGCCAAGATAACGTGCGCCGGGTGGCCCTGGTCACCGACATCCGGGGCGGCGCCTTCTTCTCCGACCTACAGTGGGCCCTGGACCAGCTGCGCCAGCTGGGGGTGGACTACCGGGTGCTCTTCCTGGAGGCCTCCACCGAGCAGCTGGTGAACCGCTACAAGGAAACGCGGCGCCGCCATCCCCTGGCCTCCCGGAAGCGGGCCCTGCTGCAGGCGATCGAGACCGAGCGGGAGCAGCTCCAGGAGATCCGCGGCCTGGCCGACAAGGTGCTCGACACCTCCCACGTCGAGGTGCGCGCCCTGCGGGAGGAGATCGCCTCCCTGTTCGTGCGTTCCCGCCGCCCTTCGGAGATGCTGATCAGCCTGGTGTCCTTCGGTTACAAGTACGGCGTGCCGGTGGACACGGACTTGGTGTTTGACGTGCGCTTCCTGCCCAACCCCCATTACGTGCCGGAGATGCGCAAGCTGAACGGCACCGACCCCGAAGTGGCGGAGTATGTGTTCACCGGCCCCACCGCCACCGAGTACTGGGAGCGGCTGCTGGGGCTGCTCAACTTCAGCCTGCCCCTGCACGCCAAGGAAGGCAAGACCTACTTCACCATGGCCTTTGGCTGCACCGGGGGCAAGCACCGGTCCGCGGCCATCGCCTGCCGGTTGGCAGAGGTGCTGCGCGCCCAGGGCTACCGGGTGCGGCTGGAGCACCGGGACATCAAGCGCAAGGAACCGATATGAAAGCACTGCGCTGGCTCTGGCCGGGGCTCAAGGTCAAGCGGTGGTTCTTCGTGATCCTGCTGGGGTCGCTATTTGTGGCGGCCGGGGTATCCACCGTGTTTAACGTGCGCATCATGGAGGGGTTTGCCAACCTGAGCCTGATCGTGCACGCCTACACCGGCCACCTGTTCACCGCCCGCATCTGGGGGGCCATTATCGGCGCCATCGGCCTGGCCACCCTGTTCCTGGGGCTGCGCCAGCTGGTGCGCTCCATCACCGAGGTGATCAGCCCCCAGGACCACGGCCGCCTGGTGGAGGCGCTTTACCGCAAGCGCCTGCTGCCTGAGGGGCCGGCGCTGGTGGCCATGGGCGGGGGCACCGGGCTATCCAGCCTGCTGCGAGGCCTGAAGCAGGTGAGCACCAACCTGACCGCGGTGGTCACCGTTTCCGACGACGGCGGCAGCTCCGGGCGCCTGCGCCGGGAGATGGGGATCCTGCCCCCGGGCGACATCCGCAACTGCCTGGTGGCCCTGGCAGACGTGGAGCCGCTGATGACCCAGCTTTTCCAGTACCGGTTTGACGCCCGGGGCAACGGCGGCAACGGCCAGGACAACGGCCTGGACGGCCACACTTTCGGCAACCTGCTGATCGCCGCCATGACCGCCATCACCGGCGATTTCGAGGTAGCGGTCAAGGAAACCAGCAAGGTGCTCGCCATCCGGGGCCGGGTGCTCCCCAGCACCCTGCACAACGTGGTGCTGAAAGCGGAGATGGCCGACGGCGAGCTGGTGCAGGGGGAGAGCAACATCAGCGGCCAGCGCAAGAAGATCTCCCGCCTGCTGCTCAGCCCGCCCCACCCGCCGCCCCTGCCCGAGACCCTGGAGGCGATCCGCAAGGCGCATGCGGTGATCGTGGGGCCGGGCAGCCTCTACACCAGCGTGATCCCCAACCTGCTGGTAGCAGACATGGTGGGGGCGCTGAATGAGACAGAGGCGGTGGTGATCTACGTGTGCAACGTAATGACCCAGGCGGGGGAAACCGACGGCATGACCGGCGCCGACCACCTGGCGGCCATCGTTGACCACATCGGCTGCAACCCCTTCGATTACTGCCTGCTCAATGACCGCCAGCCCAGCACCCGGGTGCAGGAGGCCTACCGGCGGGAAGGGGCGATGATGGTGCAGCCGGATGCGGAGCGGGTGGAAAGCCTGGGCAGCAAGGCCATCACCGCCGACCTGCTCAGCCGCACCAACTTGGCCCGGCATGACCCCAACCGGCTGGCGGCGGTGGTGTTAAACATCCTCTCCATGCACGGCGGCCGCAGCTAAGGCTGCGCCCGGGACCGGCGCCGGCCACCACGCCGCTGCGCAGGTAGTTCGTTTCGCCCATTCAGGGCGCCCGGCCGTCAGCGAGGGGGAGGGGCCGGCAGATTCACCCGCTGCCAGAGCTCATGAGGGCCGGCTGCGATCACCAGGCGGTAGCTATCGGAGACGGAGAAGTTGTGGCGTCGGCGCCAGATATAGTCTGGCGCATGCGGCAGCAGGTGCTGCAGCCAGTAAAGCTCTCGCCGGTGTGCCAGCCAGGGGCTGAGGTCCAGGGGGGCCAGCACCGAGGCCTGGGGCGGGATGCGGGCCAGCACCGCCCGCGCCTGCGCCGCCTCCCGGGCGCTGGGAGTGGCCTTGGCCACCACCGCCACCCATTTGGCCCCGTACCAGCAGATAGCCAGCAGCGCCAGTGCCGCCACCCAGGCCGCGGCACGGGGGGTCGCCTGCCAGCGCGCCCGCCAGCGGCCCAGGGCGGTGCCAAACGCCAGCACCAGCACCGCCGCCACCAGCGCCGAGTGCCAGTAGTTGAGGGAAACGGTGTAGTCCTGCTCGGCCCGGGTGAGCATGTTAAGCAGCATGTGGGGCAGGGCAAAGACCCCCCAGACGTTGGTGAAGGGCGGCGCGAACCCCAGGGGCGCCAGCAGCTCCGAGAGGTAGGCCCGATTGGCGGCCTGGGAGAGGTGGTGATAGACATAGCCAGGGTGGCAGAAAATGGTGTGCAGCTTGGCCGGCAGCGTCGGCCCCAGGTGCTGGTATAGGTAGCGAAAGTATTCCGGCTGGTCCTTGGTCTGCCTTCCGATCACGAAGGAGAGGGAGGCGCCGGTCCAGGCCAGCCCGATGGCCAGGGGCAGCACCACCCAGGCCGACCGTCGCCGCTCCAGCAGGGCGAGCAAGCCAAACAGGGCCACGATCAGGCCGTAGATCTCCTTGATGGAGAGCAGCAGCAGGCAGGAGAGGGCGAAGGCCACCGGCCGCCGGCCCCGGAAGCAATGGGCCGCCCACAGGAAAGCGGCGGGGGCAAACAGGGTCTCGTGGAACTGGTCCACGGTGGGACACAGGATAGCCGGGGAGAGCAGGAGCAGGCCGGTGATGATGAAGGCGCTGCGCCGGTCGAGCAGCGCCGGCCGCCCGGGGTACTCGCGGGAGAGCAGTTGGAAGCAGGGAAGGGCGGCCAGCCCCACCACCGCGCACTGCACCAGCAGCAGGCTGTAGCTGCTCCGCCACAGGGCATAGACCGGGATCAGCGGCAGCAGGATGGGCGAGAAATGCACCGCCAGGTGGTTCACCCCCTGCGCGCCCCCACCCTCCAGCGTGTTCACCATGAACCGCCCCTGCAGCGTGTTCCAGAAGGACATGGCAAACATGCCCGTGTCCGCGCTGCAGCCCCGGTAGAGGCGGAACCAGGCGAGGGCGGTGGCGACCACGATGAAGCTCCCGGCCAGCAGGCCCACCGCCAGCCGGGGCCGGCGCTCGGCGACCAGCGCCAAGAGCAGCACCGCCGCCGCCGCCGCTGCCAGCCCGGGCAGCACGCGCAGGGGCGGTGCCGAGGGATAGCCCATCTGCCCCACCAGTCCCGCTCGCAGCAGCGCCGGCGCTACCGGCACCACCGCCAGGAAGGTGAGCAGGGCGCGCCAGGTGGCCGGCACCCCGGCCCGGCCCAGCGCCCGCCAGAGCCACCAGCCGCCGGCGGCCAAGGGCAGCACCAGCACCGCGGCCCAGATCCCCAGGGCATCGTGGAAGATGCCGGCGGTGATGGGCAGCTCCCAGAGCAGGTTGGCAAAGTACCCGGCCGCCAGCAAGAGCAGAAAGGCGCCCACCAGCTTGACATCAGCCGCCGGGAGGGCTTTCAGCCTGGCCGCCAGGCCAGGGGAGGCCGTTCCCGCCGCCGGGGAGGGCGGGCCGGGGGGGCTAATCATGCAGCTCCTTCAGCTCACCGGTCACCATGTAGTAGATACGCTCGCCGATGTTGGTCACGTGGTCGGCCATGCGCTCCAGGTAGGTGGCGATCATGAGCAGGCGAATGGCCTGGTTAGCCAGCTCGGGCTGGGCCTGGATGAAGCCCGCCAGCTGCTCATGCAGCTGGCGGTAGATGGCGTCCACCTCGTGGTCCTTGGCCACCGCGACCAGGCCCCGCGCGGTGTCCTCCCGGGCAAAGGCCTCCAGGGTGTCCCGGAGCATGTCCTGCACCAGGGCCGCCATGTGGGGGATGTCCACCAGGGGCTTGCAGTGCTGCTGCCCGGCCAGCAGTACTGCCTGCTTGGCCATGTCCACCGAGTAGTCGCCGATGCGCTCGATATCCCCCACCGCCTTGAGCACGGAGGCGATGGTGCGCAGGTCGCGGGCCATGGGTTGCTGGGTGGCCAGGAGCTGCAGGCCGTCGTGCTCGATTTTCATGTTCAGGCGGTCAATCTCGTCCTCCAAGGACGCCACCTGTTGGGCCAGGGAGGCGTCGCCGGTGGCAAGCAGCTCCAGGCAGGCCTGGATGCTCTCTCTGGCCAGGTCGCCCATGCTGCCCAGGTCCTGCTTGAGGTCGCCCATGCGGTCATGGAAGCTTTTGCGGAGCTGGGCCATAGGGCACTCCTTCGCGGGGGCAGAATGGTGGCGCTATTCTACCAGTTCCGCTGCCGGGAAGGAACCGGTGCCGCCGGGCCGCCGGGGGCCGCCCCTCACCAGCGCCGCCGGACCCGCAGCCGCGCCCGCAGCAGGATGGCCCCGGAATTGAGCCCCAGCACCAGGATGAGCAGCACCAGGGCGGTGCCCCACTGCATGGCGGCCGGGGCATTGGGCACCTGGGTGGCGATCACGTACAGATGATAGGGCAGGGCCATTACCTGGTCATAGACGCTGCGGGGCAGGTAGGGCAGGTAGAAAGCGGCCACCGTAAACAGAATGGGGGCGGTCTCTCCGGCGGCCCGCCCGACGGCGATGATAGCCCCGGTGAGGATCCCCGGCAGCGCGTTGGGGAGCACCACGCGCCAGGTGGTCTGCCACTGGGTGGCCCCCAGCGCCAGGGAGGCCTCCCGCAGGTCTCGGGGCACCGCCCGCAGGGCTTCCTCGGTGGCGGTGATGATCACCGGCAGCACCAGCAGGCCCAGGGTGGCGCAGCCGGCGAGCAGGCTGGTGCCAAAGCCCAGCAGGGTGACAAACAACGCCAGCCCGAACAGGCCAAAAACAATGCTGGGCACCCCCGCCAGGTTGACGATGGAGAGCCGGATCAGCCGGGTGAGCCGGCCCGGCCGGGCATACTCGGTGAGGTAGACGCCGGCCGCCACCCCCACGGGCAGGGCCAGCACCACCGTGCCCAGCACCAGCAGCAGGCTGCCCACGATGGCGGGCAGGATGCCCCCCGAGCGCATGCCCGGCCCCGGCGGCTGGCTCAGGAATGACCAGCTCAGGGCGGGCAGGCCGCGGTAAAGCAGCAGGCCGGTGATGATGGCCACCGGGGAGAGAATCACCACCATGGCCGCCCCGAACAGGGCGAAGGCGATCCGCTCCTGACGCAGCCTGCGCTCGGTCACTGCTCCCTCCTGCGGGTGGTGATATCGGCCACCAGGTTGACCAGGAAGGTAATCGCAAACAGCACCATGCCCACCATGAACAGGGCATAGTAGTGGGGCGAGCCCCGCACCGTCTCTCCCATCTCCCCGGCCAAGGTGGCGGTCATGGTGCGCACCGGCTGCAGCACGCCGTGGGGGATGACGGCAGCGTTGCCGGTCACCATCAGCACCGCCATGGTTTCCCCGATGGCCCGCCCCAGTCCCAGCATCACCGCCGCCACTATGCCCCCCCGGGCCGCCGGCACCACCGAGCGCAAGATGGTTTGCAGGCGAGTGGCCCCCAGGGCCAGGGAGGCCTCGCGGTAGTCGGCCGGCACTGCTACGATGGCGTCCTCGGCGATGGTGACGATGGTAGGCAGGGACATGAAGGCCAGGGCGATGCCGCCGGTGAGGGCGGTGAGCCCGGTGTCCAGGTGAAAGGCGGCCCGCACCAGGGGGGCCAGCAGCACCAGCCCCACAAAGCCGATCACCACGCTGGGAATAGCCGCCAGCAGCTCCACCAGGGGCTTGAGCACCTCCCGCAGCCGCACCGGCGCCACCTCCGCCAGGTAGATGGCGCCTGCTATCCCCAGGGGCACCGCGATCGCCATCGCCACCCCCGTCACCACCAGCGACCCCAGCAGCAGCGGCAAGATGCCAAAGCGGCCCGAGAGCGGGTACCACCCCGGCCCGAAGAAGCTGCCCACCGAGGCGTAGCGAAACACCGGCAGGCCAAAGTAAAGCAGGAACAGGCCGATGGAGAGCACCGCCGCCACGGCCACCAGGGCCGCCAGCAGCAGCAGCCGCTCCACCAGCCATTCCGCCAGGCGCCGCTTGTGAACGGGAGCGTTCATCTGGGTAATGGCACGAAATCCAGGCGCTGCACGATGCGCTCGCCTTCCGGGGTGGTGACAAAGGCCACAAAGCTGGCCGCCGCCGGCCGGGGGTGCGCCGAGGTGTAGAGCAGCAGCGGCCGGGCCAGGGGATAGCTGCGGTTGTGCACGCTCTGCACGGAGGGGGCCACGAAGGGCCCAGCCCCGGTCCTGGCCACGGCGATGGCCTTTTGCTTGCCCGGCTGGTAGTAGCCCAGGCCCAGGTAGCCGATGGCCTGCGGGTTGGCCGCCACTTCATCGGCGATAGCCTGGCTGGAGGGCAACAGCAGCACGCCGGGGGCATATTCCTGCTTGCCCCGGGGGTTGCCCCCGCGCAGCACGTGCTCCAGGAAGAAGACGTGCGTGCCGCTGTTGCGCTCCCGGGCCAGGGCCACGATGCGCTGGCCCGGCCCGCCCACCTGCCGCCAGTTGGTGATGTTGCCGGTGTAGATGGCGGCCAGTTGGCCCATGCTGAGGCGGGAGACCGGGTTGCGCGGGTTCACGATCACGGTGAGAGCATCCAGGGCTACTGCGTGGCGCACCGGGGTGATGCCGTTGCGCTGCGCCTGCCGGATCTCCTCGGGCGCCATCTCCCGGGAGCAGGCGGCGACGTCGGTGGTGCCCTCGATGAGGGCGGCGATGCCGGTGCCGGAGCCCCCGCCCGTGACCGCTACCGAGGTCCCCGGGTGCTCGCGCATGTAGGCGGCGGCCCAGGCCTGCACCAGGTTGACCATGGTGTCGGAGCCCTTGACCTGGATGGAGCCTTGCCGCTCCTGGGGGCGCGCGCAGCCGGCCAGGCTGGCCGCCACCAGTACCAGGAGTAGTTGTCTCATCGGTGCCTCCCGGCGCCCATTGTAGCCGGAGCGGACGCCGCCGGGCAAGCACTTGACTTTGTGCGCATGCGTAGTAATATGGGGTAGCCCTACCGAAAGAGGGCGGATTGACAGAAAGTGGCTGAGCTCCAAGCTAATGTAAGATCAGCGCATGCCGATCTCCAGCTCGGGCTTCAGGCTTTCGGAAAGGAGATCGGCGATGACTGGCAAGGTCAAGTGGTTTAACGACGCCAAGGGCTACGGATTCATCGAGACTGCCGAGGGTGACGTTTTCGTTCACTATTCGGCGGTACAAGCCGAGGGTTTCCGCAGCCTGCGCGAAGGCCAGGAAGTCGAGCTCGAGATCACCCAGGGCCCCAAGGGCCCGCAGGCCGTAAACGTGCGGCCCCTGTAAGATCCGGCTCAGCAGAAAAAGACCAGGGCTCCGGGAGCATGCACCGGAGCCCACCTTTTTTTGGCGCCGTCCCCCTACAGCTTGGCCGAGGCCTCGGCCTTGATCGCCTTCAGTGCCTTCATCAGGTTGCTGCCGCCCCGGCCGAAATAGTCGTGCAGCCGGACATACTCCCGGTACAGGGCGGTGTAGGCCTGGTGGGCCGCCGGATCGGGGGCATAGACCCGGTCCTTAAGCGCCGCCATGTGGGCGGCGCAGTCCTCGATGGTGTCATAGCCGCCCTGGGCCCTGCCGGCCGCCAGCGCCCCGAACATGGCCGACCCCAGGGCGCAGGCCTGGGCGGAGCGGGCGATGCGGAAAGTGCGGCCGGTGACATCCGAGAATACCTGCATCAGGAACTCGTTGCGCTCGGGCAGGCCGCCGCAGGCAAAGACCTCCCGCACCGGCACGCCCTGGTCCTGGAAGTTTTCTATGATCAGGCGGGTGCCGAAGGCAGTGGCCTCGATCAGCGCCCGGTAGATCTCCTCCGCCCGGGTGTCCAGGGTGTGGCCGATAAGCAGGCCGGAAAGGCCGGCGTCCACCAGGATGGAGCGGTTGCCGTTATTCCAGTCCAGGGCCAGCAGACCCGACTCCCCGATGCGCAGGGCGGCCGCCTTCTCGGCCAGCAGCTGGTGGGTGCTGATGCCCCGGCGCGCCGCCTCCTCCTGGTAGGCCTGGGGCACCAGGCTGCGCGTGAACCAGGCAAAAATGTCCCCCACTGCCGACTGGCCGGCCTCGTAGCCGAAGAAGCCGGGCAGGATGCCGTCCTCCACCACCCCGCAGATGCCGGGCACGTTGATCGCCTCCCTGCCCACCACCATGTGGCAGACCGAGGTGCCCATAATCATCAGCATCTGCCCGGGCCCGGTGATGGTGGCCGCCGGCACCGCCACGTGCGCGTCCACGTTAGCCGCCGCCACCGCCGTTCCCGCCGTCAAGCCGGTCAGCTGTGCCATGCCGGCCGTGAGCTCTCCCGCCTTGGCGCCGATGGGAGTGATGGTGCGCAGCATCTTCTTGTCCACCACCGAGCGCAGGCGGGGGTCGAGGGCGGCCAGGAAGTCGTCCGAGGGGAAGCCGGTGCGCTTGGACCACAGGGCCTTGTAGCCGGCGGTGCAGGAGTTGCGGCTCTCCACCCCGGTGAGTTGCCATACGGTCCAGTCACCCCCCTCGATCAGGCGGTCGGCCGCCTGATAAACCTGCGGCGCCTCGTCCAGGATCTGCCAGACCTTGGGGAAGAACCATTCGGAGGAAACCTTGCCCCCATAGCGGGCCAGGAACTCCTCGCTCCGCTCGGCGGCGATGGCGTTGAGGCGGTCGGCCTCTGGCTGGGCGGCGTGGTGCTTCCACAGCTTCACCCAGGCGTGCGGCTCTCGCTGGTAGGGGGGCAGCAGGCACAAGGGCGTGCCGTCGGCGGTGGTAGGGAGCATGGTGCAGGAGGTAAAGTCAATGCCCACCCCGATCACCTGGGGGCCGGCCGCACCCGCCTCCGCCAGCACCGCGGGCACCACCGCCTGGATCCCCGACAGGTAGTCCCGGGGGTTCTGCAGCGCCCAGTCCGGGGGCAGCTCGGCGCCGGAGGAGGGCAGGGCAGCGTCAATCACACCGTCCGGGTACTGGTAGACCGCGGTGGCCACCTCCTCCCCGTCGGCCACGTTTACCAGCAGGGCGCGCACGGACTCGGTGCCGAAATCCAGGCCCAGGGCATACTTGCGCTCCGCCATCTTGCTCCCTCCTGCCCACCCGCGGGCATTCATGCTGGGCCGGCGGCCTGCCGCAGCAGCGCCGCCGCCTGCGCCGGCTGCTCAAACCAGAAATCGGGCTCCCAGCGGCGCAGCCGCTCCGGGTGCGCCGCCGCCCAGACGGCAGCCGCGGTGATCACCCCCGCCTCCCGGCCCGCCTGCATGTCATACTCGGTGTCGCCCAGGTACAGGGTGCGGCTGGCGGGCGCTCCCAGGCGCTCCAGCGCCGCCAGCAGGGGGTCGGGCGCCGGCTTGCCCCGGGGCACGTCATCGGCCGTGATCGCCACTCCCAGCAGGCTCGCAATCCCCAGCCGCCCCAGGCTGTGCGCCAGCTCTCTATGATTCTTCGAGGTCACCAGGCCGACCTGCAAGCCCAGCCCATGCGCCAGCCGCACCAGCTCCACCGCCGGCTCGATGATCCGCTCCAGGTCCTGGTGCGCCTCGTAGAAGCGGATAAAGTCCTCCACCAGGGGCGCAATCGGCGGCCCCGCCAGCACCTCCATCTGGTAGGCCAGCGGCCGCCCGATCAGCTCCCCGCACCGGGCGCGCGTGAGCTTACCGCCCCGGTGCGCCTGGATCACTTGCTGCAGGCCCCGGGCGATCAGGTCGGTGGTGTCGATCAGGGTACCGTCCACGTCAAAGAGCACACAAGCCAGGCGGGGAACGGCGGGAGCGTTCATCAGGGCAGGTTACCTCGGGCAAATAATTCTGCCTCCGGCCGCCGGTTGCCCTGCCGGGCGCGAAAAAGGGGCCGGCCGAGGCCGGCCCCAGGCTTTGGCTTGCTTCAGTTGGGTGCGACCTGGTTGCCGAGAGACCAACTCCATGCCTCAGCGCCGTCGGCATCCAGCAGCACCAACCGTTTGCCTGTTCCCTGTGTTCGCACCTCGAGTGTCGCCTTGGCGGCCATGGTCAGCGAGGCCAGTTTCACCTGCGTGAGCGAGGCGGGCACGGGAACATCCGGGGTGATCACCCATTGCTGAGTGTGCACCTCCGGACCGCCGCGCTCCCTGACGTAGAAATCCATGCCCAGGCAATCGCCGGTTTTCGCGTCGCCGCGCCAGACCCGCCTGATCTGCTCGCCGGCTCGGCCCTCTCTGGTATCAGTGACCACCTCCACCTGCCGTCCCCCTTGCGCTTCCCGGGTGACTACACCCCCTTTGGGCCGCGGTATCTTCAGGAAGCCCTGCGCCGCCGCCACCATCGTGCGTAGCGCCCCCCGCGTCTGTTCGTCACCCGCCGTCGCCAGGTACACGGTACGTTTTTTCTCCGGGATCGCCACCAGTCGTCCTGAGGCCGGGTCAAGCTGCAGATAGCAGATAAGGTCGCCGTTTGTCCAGCCGGCATCGTAAAGCCGGCGGCCGTCGCTCCAGATCTCGATCCGCGCCTCCGATTGCAGGCCCACCCGGCCGGCCAGAGTGCGGTGCACGACATGGCATACGCGTCGCCCAGCCGGCAGCGACCGGCCGGCTGCCGCGGGCGCCCTCCCTCCTTCCCCGGTTGCCGGTAGCCGGCTGTGGTACACCCCACCGGCCACCAGCGCCAGTGCCAACACCCCCGCCATCCCTGCTTTGAACATCATCGGTACCCCCGTCCATAAGGTATGAACCGTGAGCACGAGCCCCAACCCGGCCGGCGCCATCCCCGCGATCTGCCCGGCCACCGCGGGCGCCAGGGAGGCGGGTGCGGTGGCCTGACTGGCCAGCGACTGGTGCAACGCCTGCTCCCAGGGGTCGTCGCCCCAGGGCGGGCGGGCCAGGCCGGCGGCCACTACCGCGGGCGCCCCCGGCGCCAGTGCCGCCCGCAGCGCCGCCACCGCCCGGTGCAGCCGGCTGGCCACCGTGCCCGCGGGCGCGCCGGTTACCGCGGCGATCTCCCGCTGCGTCAGCCCCTGGTCATAGTACAGTGAGACCACCTCCCGCTGCCCCAGGGGCAGGCCGGCCACCGCCCGGGCCACCTCGGCCCGCTCCAGCCCGGCCATCGCCTCTGCCGCCACGTCCTGCTCATCTGCCGGCTCCGCCACCAGCGGCTCCTCCCGCTTCCCCGCCCGCCGCCGGTCGAGCCAGGCATTGCGGGCGATGGTGTAGAGCAGCGGAGCCAGCGGCCGGCCGGCCTGCACCCGGCGCAAGCCCAGGTACAGGCGCACGAAGGCCTCCTGACACACGTCCTGGGCCTCGTCCTGGTCGCGGCACAGGCGCAGCAGGTGGCGGTACAGCGCGTCCTGGTAGCGGCGGACGATTTCGTCGAAGGCCTGCCGGTCGCCCGCGGTGGCCTGCTCGATCAGCACCTGGTCGGTCGTCATGGCTCGCCTCGCTCAGGGTCGCGGAATATACGGATAAGCGGGTGGAATTCTTCCCTGGCATCCCCCAGAGATTCTGTAGGCTTCCGAGACCGATGGGCGCGGCCCATCTGACAGCACCCGGTTCCGCGGCACCGGGCTGCGCGAGGGCTACAACTCCACCACCGTGCGGATGCCCGCCTGCCGCGCCGCCGCGGCGGCAAAGGCCTCGGCGACCCGGTCGAGGGGAAAGCGCTCGGTGACCAGGGGCGCCAACTGCAGGTTCCCCTCGGCCATCATGCGCACTCCCTGCACGAACTGGCAGTGATAGCGGCGGGAGAAAACCAGGCATAGCTCGCGGCGGCGGGCCAGGGAGGCGGGGAACTCCACCCGGTCCTGTTCCGGGATGCCCACCACCACCACCCGGCCGCCCGGGCCGGCGCATGCCACCGCCTGCGCCACCGTCGCCTCGTCGCCGGCCGCCTCCAGCACCAGGGGCGCCCCCAGGTCTCCGGTGGCGGCCCACAGGCGGGGGACGAGGTCAGGCTGGCCCGGGTCAAAGGCCTCCGCGGCCCCCAGGGAGAGCGCCAGTTCCCGCCTCTCAGCCAGGGGCTCGGTGGCCAGCACCCTGGCGCCGGCCTGGGCGGTCAACTGCACCAGGAGCAGGCCGATGGCCCCCGCCCCCAGGATGATGACAGTGGGGGGCAGGTTGCCGGCCAGGTCCAGGGCATGCAAGGCCACAGCCAGGGGCTCGGCCAGGGGCACCAGGTGGTCGGGCACGCCCTCCGGCACCGGCACCAGGCACTGGGGCGGGCAGGCCAGGTACTCCTGCAGGGCGCCGGGGGTGGGCGGCATGCTCAGGAAGCGCAGCCGGCGGCAGAGGTGGCAGCGCCCGGCCCGGCAGAGATCGCAGGCCCCGCAGGGGCGGGTGGGGTCAATCGCCACCCGGGTGCCGGGGGCCAGCTCGCCGCCCGCCTCCACCACCCCGCCCGCCTCGTGCCCGGGCACAAAAGGCTCGGGGCTGGTGACGCTGCCGATCTCGCCCGTCTGGTACAGGTGCAGGTCCGAGCGGCAGATGCCCACCGCCCGCACCCGCACCAGGGCCTCGCCCGGCCCGGGCCGGGGCGGGGGAATATCGTCCACCTGGATGGCACCCAGGCCATGGAGGCGAGCGGCTCTCATGGAGAAGAGACTTGGGCGGGAGGGGCGACAAGTCCTCTCCCGCCCTGAGAGTCAGCGCGCATGTCCATGCCTCCGCTCAGGGGAAGTACCCCCGCAGGAAGCTGGCCAGGGAACCATCGTAGATAGCGGCGGCCAGGAACTCGTTGCCCTGCTGGTTGCCCCAGCTGTAGTACAGGTAAGTCTTGCCCCCAAACTCGCACAGGTCCACGTCCGAGTTGTTGATATTGGTGGCCTGGGCGATGCGCTGCCGCTGCTCCTGGTCCAGCCGGGGGTTGGCGATGCGCTGGTCCTGGGGCGAGTGCTGCATCAGGGGGTTGTGCAGGCTGCTTTCCCAATGCACCAGGTCGGGGGAGCGCACGAGATGCGGCTCATAGGTGGGGCCCGGGCGCGCCTCCAGGTAGATCATGTAGTAGCGGCCGTCCAGGTAGCGCAAGGCCGGGCAGGCCGTATAGCGGTCCTTGCTGAAAACGCACTCGGGGGGCGTGAGCTGCCACCCTCGCAGGTCCCGGGACTCGGCAAAGCGCATGGTGAAGGGCGCGCCCGTCTCCTCGGGTGGGCGGTCAATCTCAAAGGCCATCACGTAGCGGCCGTCTCCCTTGCACACCGAGGTGTTGAAGATGCCCCAGCCGGGCAGGGAGAGGGCAGTGCCCGAGGACCAGGTACGCAGGTCCCGGGACCAGAACACCGCGATTTCGGAGCCGCCCCAGGCGGCGACGCCGTACACGTATGCGGTGTCGCCCTCCGCGTAGGCGCTGCCCAGGTGGTAGCCGGCGGCAAAGGGCGCCGTGACCTCGCCGCTGGCGACGTCCACGAACCGGAAGTAGGACTTCCCGGTGCGGTTAGGCCGGTAGTTCTCCCGTACGTACTCGAAGCGGTAAAGCCGCCCCCGAAACAGGAGGGGGGTGGTCTCCACCAGGTCGCAGTCAATGGTGCCGAGCTTCTTGATGATGGGCTTGCCGGCCTGCTTTGCCATCGCCCTCCTGCCCTCCGGCTGCCCCGGCGCGCCTGCCAGCGAGGCCAGGCCCAGCACCAGCAGCATGCCCATGCTTGCCCGCATCGCCTCTCCCCGGCCGCCCGGCTACTTCTGCTCCAGGTCTTCCCGGTAGAGCAGCATAGGCTTGAACATCCAGTAGCCGGCCAGTTCCCGCTGGTCTCCGTAGTGGGGGCTGGCGGGATCCTCGCTTTGCCCCGGGGGCAGGATATTCACGCCGTACAGCTTCGGCTTGGCCACCTCCACCACCTGGATGTAGGTGCCCCGGCTGTAGTTGGGGATCCAGGACAGGCTGGGGAACCTGATCTGCCCCTGGTCGTGCGTCCACAGCGACAGCTCGGGCCCCCGGGACTGCTTCAGGTCCGCCACGGCCAGGCGCAGGGCCTCCAGCATCAGCTTGTCGGGTGAGCGCCCCTTCAGGTAGTCCAGGCGGGGCTTGGGTTGGGCCAGGGCGGGGTCTATCACCCGCCGGGTGAGCGCCAGCCCCAGGTCGGGGTGGAAAAGCAAGCTGGCCACCTCCTCTCCCAGCACTAGCCGGTAGAGCTGCCGGCTCCAGGCCTGGAAGATGGTGGTGGGGACGCTCTGGTTGATGGCATGGTTGTCCCAGGCCGCGAGTTGGCGCAGGGCGGGGGCCAGCTGCGGGTCTTTCCAGGCGCCGGTGCGGTTGGCCGCCCGCAGCAGCAGGGGCTTCATCACGTCCGCCTGGTACACGTTGATGCCGATGTGCCGGGTGATGTCCCGCACATCGGTAAAGGTGAGCACCGGCTTGGCCTCGATGCCCTGGCGGATGCCCTCCGCCCGGTTCAGGTTGACCCACCCGCAGACCTCGCCGGGGGCCCACCACCAGGCGGGCTTGTTGTTCCAGTTGCAGAGGAACCCCTGCTTGGGGTTGATCACCTGGGGCATGCGGGAGAAGGGGACATCGCCCCGCCAATCATATTCGCCCGTGCCCGGGGTGGGCAGGCGGTGGTCAATGCCCCGGGCGCGCACCGGCAGCTTGCCCGTGTACCAGTAGCCGATGTCGCCGTCCTGGGTGGCGCACAGCCAGTTGTGGGCGGTGGTCACCAGGGCGCAGCCGCGGGCGAACTCCCGGATATTGCGCGCCCGGTTGAAGCTGATCACCGCCTCCAGGGTGGCCACCTCCCGCTGCCAGTAGTTCATGGCCTTGGCATAGGCCACGCCAGCCTGCTCGTCCCAGCTCATCACCGGGCCGTGCACGGTACGGTAAACGGTGATGGTGACCGGGTCCTGGCCCCGCACCTTGATCAGTTCGGTGCGGGAGCTCATGTCCAGCCACCTGCCGTTGTGGAGGTACTGGTACTTGTTCTGGGGATTGAGCTTTTCGGCGAAGACGTCTTCCACGTCCGAGCCGGCGGTGGTGGTGGTCCAGGCCAGGTGCTCGTTGATGCCGATCATCACCCCCGGCACCCCGGCAAACCCCATGCCCATGGTGTTATAGCCGGCGCCGCACAGGTGCACCTCGTGGGCGATCTGGGGGGTGTCAAAGCCCATCTGCGGCCCTCCCACCAGCATGGCAGCCTTGCTGGCGGTGCGCCGCGGGCTCACCGCCCAGGCATAGCTGCCCAGGCGTACGGTGATGCCGTAGACACGCAGCATGGGCTCATGCCGGGTCCAGTCCATGGCCGCATAGGCGCGCTCCAGCCCCTCGCTGCTGCCCAGGGCCTGGCGGGGAGCAGGCACCTGCGGCTGGTAGAAGGGGATGGCGCCCTCGCACTCACCGCGGGGGATGGTGGTGGGGGCGTACGGATCCTGGGCGATGGCCACGTCATTGAAAATGGCGGCCGCCCGGTCAGGGCCGAAGCGGGTCTTCAGGCCGTTGTACACCTGCTGCACCCGCAGCTCCTGGCCGCCCCCCGAGCCAAAGCGGCGGGCCATCATGGCCCCGATGGCGGCGGTGTCGGTGGGCCGCCAGGGCTCCAGCTCGATGCCAGCCGCCTTGATGGGGGCGGGGAGCTGGCCGCTGGCCTTGGCCTCCGCCATCCAGGCGTTGACGCCATCGGCATAGGCCTGCAGCATGGCCCGGTAGCGCGCGTCCAGCCGGTCCACCTGCTCCTGGTACTCGGCGTCGGTGTAGCCCTCCTGGCGCACCTGCTGGTCGTGGGCGACTGATTCCGAGCCCACCAGCTCCGCCAGGGTGCCCCGGGCCGCCCGGCGGTACTTTTCCATCTGCCCCAGGCGGTCCTGCGCCACCGCATAGCCGCTGCCGTAGCACAGCGCCCGCTCGCTGTCGGCAAAGATATGGGGCACGCCGTAACTGTCCCGGATAATCAGCACCTGCTGGCCGTCCACCTGCAGCGTCTGCCGCTCCGCGGGTATGGCCCAGCAAGCTGCCGCCAGCCCCAGCAGCACCACCATCATCACCAGCGCCCATGCCCACTTTTTCATACCGCACCGTCCCGGAATTGAGGTTGCCTGGTCCTTCGCCCCCGCCAGGTGCGCTCCTGCCAGGAAGGAGGGGAAAGTTAGCGAGGGCTTTCCTGCCCCGGGGCTCACAAACCAGGCCGCCGCCAGCCGGCAGGGCATCCCACCCTTCCCTTTCCCGGGCCGGAGGAAGGGCTTCCCTTGCGGCTTGGCGTATAGGGTGTCCTGTACCCCGTTCCCCTTGCCCACACCCGCCGGGGGGAAACAGACGTGAACCGGGACTTGATCCAGCGTATCGAGCTCCTGTGCCGCCAAGGAAAGCAAGACCAGGCACAGCGCGAGCTTAACCAGGCCGCGGCCACGCCCGTGGAGCAGGCCATCGGCAGCGCGCTCATTAACTATCACCGCTCTGACTACGCGCGAGCTCTCGACTGCCTGCAGGCAGTGCCAGAGCCCGTCGACGACCCAGAAGCACTATGCTGGATGAAGAGGCTGCGGGCTCAGGCTCTGAATATCCGAGGTGACGTTCGCGAGGCGCTAACTCAGGCAGAGGCAGCAGTCGCTGCCGCACGCGAGTGCGGCAGCAAGCTGGGGGAAGCCAACGCGCTGGTGAGCAAAGCCAACGCCCTGCGCATGTTGGATCGCCACCAGGAATCCCTGGCCGCGGCGGAGGCCGCGCTGATCGCCGCCCGGGAGTGCGGGGACAAGCTGGGGGAAGCCAACGCGCTGCGGAGCAAAGCCGAGGCCCTGCGCATGCTGGCTCGGCACGAGGAATCCCTGGCCGCGGCGGAGGCCGCGCTGATCGCCGCCCGGGAGTGCGGGCACAAGCTGGGGGAAGCCAACGCGCTGCGGAGCAAAGCCAACGTCCTGCGCATGCTGGGTCGTCACGAGGAATCCCTGGCCGCGGCGGAGGCCGCGCTGATCGCCGCCCGGGAGTGCGGTGCCAAGCTGGGGGAAGCCAACGCGCTGGTGAGCAAAGCCGAGGCCCTGCGCATGCTCGCTCGTCACGAGGAATCCCTGGCCGCGGCGGAGGCCGCGCTTATCGCCGCCCGGGAGTGCGGTGCCAAGCTGGGGGAAGCCAACGCGCTCCTGAGCAAAGCCGAGGCCCTGCGCATGCTCGCTCGTCACGAGGAATCCCTGGCCGCGGCGGAGGCCGCGCTGATCGCCGCCCGGGAGTGCGGGGACAAGCTGGGGGAAGCCAACGCGCTGTGGAGCAAAGCCGAGGCCCTGCGCATGCTGGGTCGTCACCAAGAATCCCTGGCGGCCGCGGAGGCGGCGGCCGCCGCCGCGCGCGAGTGCGGGGACAAGCTGGCGGAAGCCAACGCGCTGGAGACCAGAGCCGCAGCCTTGCGCATGCTGGGTCGGCACCAGGAATCCCTGGCGGCCGCGGAGGCGGCGACCACCGCCGCGCGCGAGTGCGGCAGCAAGCTGGCGGAAGCCAACGCCCGTTTAGCGCGATGCCGCGCCCTGGTGGATATGGGCCGTGCCGAGGACGCAGTAGCAGAAGCGGCGGCCGCGCTCGAGGTGGCCCGGGAGCTGGGGGACAGCTACACCGGCACCCGAGCGGCTCGTGAGGTCTTGATCGCGCTGGTGAGAGCTGGCAAAGCCGACCAAGTGGGGGATATCGCTGAGTGGCTGAAGACGACCGCGCCCAAGGAGGCGCCGCAGACAGAGCTCGCAGTCGCCGGCCTGGACGTCCAGGGAATCCTGACCCTCAAGCAGGCCTGGGAAGAGAAGTTTCACCAGCGGCTGACCCGGGAGCCAACGGACATCACTCTGCCCGAGGGCGCCGAGGGGGCCTTCGTCCTCTACCGGGACTGGGCCTCCTACTCCACCGTACCCCTGGCCCGCGCCAAAGAGCAGCCCGCGCCCAAAGGGCCCCTGCTGCGCGCCTCCCTGGCCGACCCCGTCTGCGGGGGTTACCTGCTCCACTGGCGAGGGCAGGGGCTTGCGATCGACCCTGGGTTAGGGTTCCTCGGGGCCCTCGACGACGACGGCCTCGCTTTCCGGGATATCAACGAAGTGGTGCTCACCCACTATCACATTGACCACGTGGACGACCTGCTGCAACTTCTCACCTGCGAGCACGAGTACCGGGAGGCAACACGGGGCAAGCAAGCAAACCACAGACTGCCCTTCCTCCTGTCCCCCTCCTGCGACCGCGCGTTCCACGACCTCCTCGCCGGTCAAGGGCGCCAGCTCCAGCGCCTGAGCAGCACCGGGCCGAAGCTGGAGGCCCTCGGTGGCTCACTTAGCCTCCAACCCATCCCCGCCAAGCACCTTGATCTTACCGACATGCCGGTACGGCTGAGCGATGAAACGCCAGCCGTCGGCCTCCGGATCGAGGCCAGGGATGCAGCCGGAACAACGGTGTGCACAATCGGGCTGACGGGAGACACCGGCTGGGTTAGGCCGGTAAGCGAGGCCTACTGCCACCCTTCACCGGTTGATGTGCTGGTGCTGCACCTCGGCAGTGTCTACCCACAGGACAAGACCTCCGGCACCTATGCCCCTAACCACCTGGGATGGAACGGGGCCTGCCAACTGGTGGCCGATGTCGCCCGGGCGCACGGCGGCCGGCCGTGGCTGGTAGTGGTGTCGGAGTGGGGACAAGAGTTGGCAGAATATCGCAGCCAGATCGCGCGCGCCCTCCAGGCACACGCGGGCAAGGGCAGGGTCATCCCTGGCGTGCGGGGCCTTCACATCGCGCTGCCGCAATGCCGCCCCGTCTGCCAGGTCTGCCGGCGCCAGTTTGCCGACCATTGGGTAGCCAGCCCGGCGGGCGAAATCATCCACGTATGCCGGCAGCGGTGCCTGATCTAGGTCGGGATCTCGCGAATCGGGGCATCGTCCGTCCGCGCCTTCGCACTCCGGGGCCCTGCGTTCCCACAACCCGCCAACGCCGCGCGAACGGCTGGCGCGCCTGGCGCCAGAGGGGTTGTTTCCTCCCTGCGGGGATGGTGAGCCGTGAAGGGTTCGAACCTTCGACACCCGGATTAAAAGTCCGGTGCTCTGCCAACTGAGCTAACGGCTCACCGCGCGTCCGGTCCGAGCACGGACAAGGAGAATTTACCATCCTGGCTGCCCCCGGTCAAGCCTGCCGCCCCTCGGCCGCCCCCGCTCCTCCCTCTTGTCATTCCGCGGGAGGCGCCGCAGGCGCCGACGAGGAATCCCGCTCCCCTCCCTCCCTCCCCCTTTGGCAGGGGCGCACCGCCGTGCGCCCGCCCCCTGCTCCCTCGCCCCCTGGGAGAGGGCGGGGGTGAGGGCTGCACCCTCCCCCGTAGGGCAGGAGACTTGTTCCTGCCCAGCCCCCTCTTGACAGGCCGTGCTACAATCAAACAGAGGTTCGCTTCACCTCCCGGCACCTTGACAAAATGCATTGCCTCGGCTGACCGCTCACCGCCAAGACATCCCGCCTGGCCCCAGGGGGCAAAACCGCGCCAAACCGCGCCCCAGCCGAGGCATTTCGCGACCGCAGCGCGACAAATCGCGACTGCCTGGGAATGGCGGGGCGGGGCTACCAGAGGTTATCAATGAAGGTCATTTCGGCGGCGCTGCGCTGGGGCTGCACCACCTCCAGGCCGCGCAGGAAGAAGCGGAAGCGGGGGCGCTTTTCCACCATGCCCCGCTCCCGCAGGCTGGTAAGCGCCCGGCTGCATTCAACGGGATGGGCGCGCACGATGGTGGCCAGGTCGGCCAGGCGCAGGGGGTAATCGAGCAGGTAGCCGCCATCCATGCGGGTGCCGGTGTAGGCGGCCAGATGCTGCAGCACCGTGGCCATGCGGTCCACCACCAGTCCCCGGTACAGGTCCATGCGCTGATGGTCACGCAGCACCTGGCTCACGGTGGCCAGCAGCATGCGGCGGCCGAGCGCGGGCTCGGACTGCATCATCTGGTCAAACGCCTCGAAGGGGGTGACCGCCACCACCGCCTTGCCCAGGGCGCGCAGCGATTCGAGCCAGGTACCGGGCAGCAGGGTCACCAGCAGGATCTCCCCTCCCCAGCGCAGCTGCACCAGCTCCTCGCCCCGGGGGCGGATGGGGTCCTCCAGGTAGAAGTAGGCGGCACCGCTCAGCAGCACAGTGGGACCGGGAATGCGCTGGCCCCGGGAGAAGATCAGCTCGCCGTGGTTGTAGTGCCAGTGGCAAGTCGGCTTTTCCAGGGCCAGTATGTGCTCGTCCAGGAGATGCGACCAATCAGATGGCGGCCGGGTGAAGGTGTTCGACATAGACGATGGTCCCCCGCAGCATGATTAACCGCGGCCGAGCCATCTCCCTGCCGGCGGCCAAGAAAGTGCCCGAGAGCCCCCGGCGCGCGCCGATCCTACCGGCAGGGCTTAGCCCGCAGGGCGGGGAATAGAGGCCCGGCCCGGGACAGAGCTACTCCGCCTTCCCCCGAAGAGGGCAGGCGGGCAAGCCTGCCCAACAAGGGCGGGAGGTGGAGGCCATGGAGAAGTGCGGCCTGCTGGTATGCCTGCTGGGGGTGATGCTGGCCCTGCCCGCGCTGGGGGCGGGGCTGGAGGCCGGGGTGGCAGTAGGCGACGTTACTCCTGCCCCGGACCAGCTCAGCATCTCCGACCGGCCGGCCTGCGAGGGGGTGCACGACCCGCTCTCGGTGCGGGCGCTGGCCCTGCGCGCCAACAAGGTGACCGTGGTGCTGGCGGCGGTGGATGTGATCGGCATGCAGGGTCATGCCCTGCGGGAACTGCGGCGCCAGGCAACCCAGCCCGGCCTGCCCCCGGAGCACATTTTCCTATGCGCCACTCACTGCCACTCTGCCCCCGACGTGATGGGCGTGTGGAACGGAGTGCCGCCGGCCTATCTGGCGGGCTTTAACCGAGCGCTGGTGGCAACCATCAAGCAAGCGGTGGCCAACCTGCAGCCGGCGCGGGCGGCGGCGGCCAGCTTCGAGCTGCCGCCCAAGACGGTGATCAACTGGCGGGACCCAGGAATCGTGGACCGCACGGGCAGTGTGCTCATGCTCAAGGATGCGCAGGGGCGCGCCATCGCCACCCTGGTGAACTTCGCCTGCCACGCCGAGGTAATGGGCACCCACCAGCCCATGATCACCGCCGACTTCCCGGGCTATCTGCGAGCCTCCCTGGAGCAGGCGCTGGGGGGCAAGGCGACCTTCATCAATGGGGCGCTGGGGGGCATGGTGTCGCCCGATAACGTGTATGACGGCAAGGAGGTGCGCACCTGGGAGGAGACCGAGCGCATCGGCAAGGCTTTTGCCGGCGCCGCCCTGGCCGCCCTGCGCAAGGCCGAGCCGGTGAGCGGGACGCTGTCCGTGAAGGTGCGCCCGATGGTGCTGCCGGTGGATAACCCCGCCTTTGTCGAGCTGGGGAAGAAGGTCAACCGCCAGGACATGATCGAGCAGCGGCTGCAGGTCGAGATCGCCGAGGTGCGCCTGGGATCAGTGCAGATGGTGACCATACCCGGGGAGCTGCTGCCCAGGCTGGGGCTGGAGCTGCGGGGGATGATGACCGGCAAATGCAACTTCGTGCTGGGGCTGACCAATGACGAGCTGGGCTACCTGATCCCGGCGGATGATTTCCGGGAGGGCCAATATGAGGAAAAGTGGTCTCCCGGGCCCAACGCGACCAAGATGCTGATGCGGGAGTACCAGGCGCTGCTGGGCAAATAGCTGTGGGGCGGGCAGCTACACCGTCTGCCAGCCCGGCCCGTTGTCGAAGAACCCGATGGGCACCCGGGGGAAGGCCGCCTGCAGGTCCTGGGCAAAGCGGCGCAAGCCGAAGCTCTCGCTTACGGCATGCCCGGTTTCGATCAGCTCCAGGCCCGAGTCGTTGGCAAAGCGCATGGCGTACTCGTCGCTCTCGCCGCAGATGACGGCCTCTGCCCCTCGCTCCACCATGTCTTGCATGAAGCCGATGTTGACGAAAAGCCCCAGCCCGCCCCAGGGCAAGCCGATGCGGCTCACCATGCGGTCGGGCTGCCCCGCCACCCGCAGGAAGGCCAGGCCCACCGCCTCCTTGACCCGGGCAGCCAGGTCGGCCACCTTGATGGGGTCGGTGCGGAAGACCCGGTAGTAGCCCTCCCCACACTCCACCTGGGAGAGGCCCAGGGCGGCGGCAAAATCGTCGTAGATGCACAGCTTGTCCAGCATGCCGTGCGCCCGGTAAAGCACCAGCCGCCCCGAAGACATCAGCTCCAGCTTGTGCCGGTTGGAGGGCCAGCACATTTCCCGCTCAATCGCCCGCGAGTCGGGGAAGAATATGGTCTCGTGGCAGATCACCAGGTTGCAGCGCTCCCGTACCGCCTGCTCCAGGGCGGGAATGGTGGCCATCCAGCACACCAGCACCCCGGTCACGGTGGCGCCGGGGTCGCCAAACTTGAAGCCCTCCTCCTGGCCCATGCTGGGGCTGCGCTGCTCCAGGTAGGCGACGATCTCACGTGCGGTCATCTTCCTCCCCTTCCCGCAGGGGCAGATAGACGGTGAAGGTGCTGCCCACCCCCTCCTCGCTGGCCACCTCCAGCTGCCCCCGGTTGGCCTCCAGGATGCGGCGCACGATCGCCAGTCCCAGGCCGGTGCCGGGGATGGCCCGGGCGTGGGCGGTGTTTACCCGGTAGAACTCGGCGCCCAGTCCGGGCAGGGCAGAGGCCGGGATGCCCAGCCCCGTGTCGGCCACCGTGACCTTGAGGTGGCTCCCCTCCGCCGCCATGGTGACCGCCACCTCGCCGCCCGGCCGGTTGTACTTTACCCCATTGGAGACCAGGTTGGTGAACAGGCGCACCATTTCCTGGCGGTCTGCGAACACATCGGGCGGGCGGGGCGGCAGCGACAGCGAAAGCGCCACCTGCTCCCGCTCCGCCATGGGCCGCAGCGCCGCGATCACCTCCGAAAGCACCTCCGCCAGCTTTACCCGCTCCACCTTGCGGGTGGCTTGCCCCTGCTCCATGCGGGAAACGTCCAGCAGGTCCGTCACCAGCTTCAGCAGGTCGCCGCAGCGCTGCTGGCAGCGTTCCAACATCTGCCGGCGCTGCGCCGGATCGCCCAGCTCCCCGCCCAGGATCTCCAGGTAGCCCTGGATGGCGGCCAGGGGCGCCTTCAGCTCGTGCCCCACCATGGAGACAAACTGCACCTTGGCCCGCTCCAGCTGCTTGAGGTCGGTGATATCGCCCAGCAGGCAGACCACGCCCAGGTCGGCCTCGGTCTCATCCCGGATGCGGGCGGCGTTGGCCCGCAGCACCCGCCCCTGGGGCAGGGCCAGCTCTCGCGAGAGCATGGCCTCTCTCTCTCCCGCCTCGGCCAGCAGCCGGGCCAGGGCGCGATGGCCGGCCAGGGCGGCGGCGGCGGCGCTGCCCAGGGGGATCTCCCGCAGCCCGAGCAGGCGCAGGGCGGCCGGGTTGTGCAGCACGAGCTGCCCTCGGGCATTGGTTACCAGCAGCGCCTCCCCCATGCAATCAATGATCGTGCGCAGGCGGCTCTGCTCGGTGGCGAGCAAGAGCAGGCTGCGCTCGGCCTCCTGGCGCAGCCGGCGCGCCTCCAGGGTGAGCTCCCGGTGCGCCAGCGCCTTGCGCACCACCAGCATCAGCTCCTCGGGGGTGAAGGGCTTGGCCAGGTAGTCGTAGGCGCCCGACTTGGTGGCCGCCACCGCGGTGTCCAGGGTGGCATAGGCGGTAATGATCAGGCAGGCCAGGTCCCCGTCCCGCTCCCGCAGCGCCTCCAGCACCTGCAGCCCGTCCATGCCCGGCATTTTCAGGTCAATCAGGGCCAGGTCAAAGCTGCCGCCCTCCGCCAGGGCCAGGGCCTGGGGGCCGTCCCCGGCGGTGGCCACCTGGTGCCCCTCTGCCTCCAGCACCCGGCGGCAGCCCTCTCGCATCCCGGGCTCGTCGTCAACCACCAGCACGCGTGCCATCGGGCCCCTCCTTTCCCAGCACTGCCGTCACCACTGCCAGCAGTCGCTCCCGGGTCACCGGCTTCTCCACCCACTCCCGCACCCCCAGCCACTGGCGCTCCTCTGCGCTGGTGAGCACAAAGTCAAAGCCGGTCTCGTCCCGCACCCCGGTCAGGATCACCACCGGCACCTGCGCCAGCACCGGCTGCAGGGCCATCTGCTGCGCCAGCCAGATGCCGGCATCCATTTCCTCCATCATCAGGTCCACCACTGCCACCGCCGGCGGCTCCGCCAGGGCCTGCCGCAGCCCCTGCTGGGCGCTGGTGGCGATGCTCACCCGGTAGCCGCCGCTCTCCAGGAAGACGCGGCCAATGGCCAGGAAATCCGGGTCGTCGTCCACCAGCAGCACCAGTGGGACGCTCACGCCGCCTCCTTGGGCACCGGGGGCTGGATGGGGAGGAGCAGGGTGAAGGCGCTGCCCTGGCCCGGCTTGCTCTTCACCTCGATCTGCCCCTGGTGCATCTTCACGATGCCATAGACGATGGCCAGCCCCAGGCCCGTCCCCTTGCCGATGGGCTTGGTGGTGAAGAAGGGGGTGAAGAGCTTGCCCACGTTCTCCTCGGGGATGCCGGCCCCGGTGTCGGCCACCCGCACCCACACCCGCTCCTGCTCCTCCCGGCCGGTGGTGACGATGATGGTGCCGCCCTGGGGCATGGCCTCCGCGGCGTTGCTGAACAGGTTGATGAGTGCCTGCTTGAGCTGCGGGCCGTCCAGGGGGGTCAGGGGCAGGTCAGGGTCGAGCTGATAGGCGAAGCTGACGCCCCCAAACTCCGGGTGCTTTTCCACCGCCGCCGCGCTCTCTTGCACCAGGGCGTTCAGGTCCGTGGGCTGCAGGTCCACCTTGGTCTGGCGGGCGAAGTTCAGCAGGCCGGCCACGATGGAGCGGCAGCGCTCGGCCTCGGCGGCGATGGTTTCCAGGTCCGGGCGATGGGGATCGGGTGCCTGCAGGTTGCGCAGCAGCAGGTGAGCATAGATGAGGATGGTACCCAGGGGGTTGTTGATCTCGTGGGCCACCCCGGCCGCCAACTGCCCCATGGAGGCCAGCTTCTCGGAGTGGATGAGCTGCTCCTCTGCCATTTCCAGCTCCTGCTTGGAGAGGGCGAGCTGCTGGCAGGTGGCCTCGAGCTGGTCAATCAGGTAGGGCAGGCACATGGTGGCCTCGGCCAGCCCCTGGAAGACGGCCACCGCCTTCTCCCGGCAGGAGTTGTAGCCGCAGGCCCCGCAGTTCAGCTCGTCCTCCCGCTGGAACTTGTTGACGCTGGCCAGGATGCCCCGGATCTGCTCCTCGGTGGGCTGGGGGAGGCTGATCTTCTGGTCGGCAAAGCCCCGGGAGAGGTCAATGTCGGCATAGGCGGCCAGGTCGGGGCCCAGCGCTGGCGCTTCGCCCTGGCTCTCACGCACGTAGGCGCAGACCGCATCCTTGCGGGCAAAGGGGCTGCGCTCACTGCCAGCCAGGGGGCCGCCGATGCAGCCCTCGCACATCAGCACGTCCAGAAACCGCGCCTGCAGGTGCCCGGCCTCCAGCTCCCGCAGCACCTGGATGGAGCGCTCCACCCCCTCGGTGACGATCACCGATTCATCCAGCACATCGCCCTGCCCGCCCGCGGTGCGCAGCAGCCCGCCGGACACCGGGAAGATGCGCCCCAGCGACGGTCGGGGGCCGGAAAACGGCTCGGCAGCCAGCACCGCCGGGTCCACCCCGGCCGTCTCCAGCATCTGGCGGATCTCGGCGTAGCTGAGCACGGCGTCAACCACATCCCCCACTTCCGGGTCCTTACGCTCGGCCTTCTTGGCCACGCAGGGCCCGATAAAGACCACTCGCGCCCCGGGCCGGTAGCGCTGCTTGATCACCCGCCCCAGGGCCACCATGGGCGAGACCACCGGGGCCAGGTGGGGCAGCAGCCGGGGCAGGTATTTCTCTACGTAGGCGTAGATGGCTGGGCAGGGAGTGGCGATCAGGGGGCCGTCGGCCTCCAGGCGGGCGTAAGCCGCCGCCACCAGCTCGGCGCCGAAGGCCACCTCCAGCACCTCGGCAAACCCCAGCTGCCGCAGGGCGGCCACCAGCTGCCCAGGCTTGAGTCCGTCCAGGATCACCGGGAAGGAGGGGGCCAGGCAGGCGAGCACCGGCGCCTCCTCGGCCAGCATACGGGTAACAGCGTCCACGGCCCCTTCGATCTCCTTTGCCGACTGGGAGCAGACGCGGACGCAGTTGCCGCAGCCGATGCAGCGCTCATCCATCACCTTGGCCTGGCCGCCTTCCACCTTGATGGCCTTGGCCGGGCAGTTGCGGATGCAGGTGTAGCAGCGCTTGCAGCGGTCGGCGATGGTGCGCACGATGCCCGACATCATAGGCGGCCCCTCCTGGGGTGGGCGGTCACGCCAGCTCCTCCTGCCGCAGGGCCGACCGCACCCAGGGGAAGGGGCTGAGCGCCCGCTCCAGCACTCCGTGCACGTAGGCCAGCAGCACTCCGTAATTGGTCATGGGCACCCCCGCCTCCCGGGCCCGCCGCACCCGGGACAGCATCTCCTGCCGGTTCACCATGCAGCCCCCGCAGTGCACCACCAGGTCGAACCCGCTGGTCTCCACGGGGAAATCCTGGCCGCTGGACCAGGAAAATCGCAGGTCGCCCCCCACCAGCTGGCGCAGCCAGCGGGGAATCTGCACGTTGCCGATGTCATCGGGCTGGCGGTGGTGGGTGCAGGCCTCGGCGATCAGCACCCGGCTCCCCGGGCGCAGCTTCTCGATGGCCTGCGTGCTTTCCACCGCGTACTCCAGGTCGCCCTTGTAGCGGGCAAAGAGGATAGAGAAGCTGGTGAAGGTGATGTCCCGGGGCGTGTCAGCCGCCGCCTTGAGCAGGGCCTGCGAATCGGTGATCACCAGCCGGGGCTGCTGCTGCAGGCCGGCCAGCGCCACCCGCAGCTCCCGCTCCTTCACCACCAGGGCGTAGGCGTCGTGGTCCAGCAGGTCGCGCAAGGTCATCACCTGGGGCAGGATCAGCCGCCCCTTGGGCGCCGCCTTGTCAATAGGCACCACCAGCACCGCCAGGTCCCCCGGCCGCACCAGGTCGCCCACCAGGGGCGGCTCCACCCGGCCGGTGGGGGCGTGCTTGATCATGAGCTGCTTGAGCAGGTCTATCCCCTCGCCCGTGACTGCGCTCACCGAGGCAAAGGGCAGCTTGCGCTGCTCCGCCCAGGCCTGCAGGGGGCCGTCAGGCAGGCCCAGGTCGCTCTTGTTGGCCACCGCGATCAAGGGCAGCTCCCGCTCCCGGATGCGGGCCACCAGGTCCTGCTCGTACCCGTCCGGGAGCACCTCCCGGTCCAGCACCAGCAGGGCCAGCTCGGTGCGGTCCAGCACCTGCAGGGTGCGCCGCACCCGCTTATCCCCCAGCACGCCGGAATCGTCAATGCCGGCGGTGTCAATGATCACCACCGGCCCCAGGGGCAGGATCTCCATGGCCTTGATCACGGGGTCGGTGGTGGTGCCGGCCACCTCCGAAACGATGGCCGCCTGCTGGTTGGTGAGGGCATTGATCAGGCTGGACTTGCCCACGTTGCGCCGGCCGAAAATCGCGATATGCAGGCGGCTGCCAATCGGAGTCTCATTCAGTCCAGGCATGGTGCACCCAATCGCCGCCTCAGGCCGTGGGGGGCTGGCCCCGGGGCGGGCGTCCCTTCATCACTTTCTCGCCGGCAATGCCGGGCTTGGTGAGCTCAAAGGGCGAGAGGATCACCTCCAGCTCCTCCGCCCCGATCAGCCCCCGCTCCAGCACCACCTGGCGCACCGGCTTACCCGTGGCATAGGCCTCCCGGGCCACCTCGGTGGCCACCTGGTAGCCTAGGTGGGGGGCGAGGGCGGTCACCTGGCCCAGGCTGCGCTCCAGCAGCTCCTGGCAGCGCGCCTGGTCGGCCTCGATGCCCTGCACGCAGCGGGTACGGAATAATTCTACTCCAGAACGCAGCAAGTCAAGTTGCAGGAAGAGGTTGTAGGCGATCAGGGGGAGGAAGGCGTTCAGCTCCAGCTGCCCGGCCTGCGCCGCCAGGGTAATGGCGGTGTCGGCGGCGATCACCTGGTAGGCAACCTGGGTCACCATCTCCGGGATCACCGGGTTCACCTTGCCGGGCATGATGGAGGAGCCGGCCTGCAGCTCGGGCAGGCGAATCTCCCCCAGCCCGGCCCGGGGGCCGCTGGAGAGCAGGCGCAGGTCGGCCGCGATCTTGGCCAGGTTCACTGCCGCCGCCTTCAGCAGGCCGGAGACCTCGACGAAAACGTCGCAGTTCTGCGTGACGTCAATCATGTTCTCCGCCCGGGCCAGGCCCAGGCCGGTGGCCTCCGCCAGGTAGTCCACCACGGCATAAAGGTAGCGGCGGTCGGCGTTCAGCCCGGTGCCCACCGCGGTGCCCCCCAGGTTCACCTGACGCAGCCGCTCCTCCACCTTCCACAGCCGCCACCAGTCCCGTTGGATGGCTTGCGCCCAGGCCGCAAACTCCTGCCCCAGGGTGATGGGCACCGCGTCCTGCGTCTCCGTGCGCCCGATCTTGAGCACTCCCGCCAGCTCCGCCTCCTTGGCCTGCAGGGCCCCCTGCAGGTCGGACATGCCCTGGATCACCGGCTGCAGCAGCCGCATGGCCGCCACCCGCACCGCGGTGGGGAAGACGTCATTGGTGGACTGGCTCATGTTCACGTGGTCGTTGGGATGCACCAGGTGGTAGTCGCCCTTCTCGCTCCCCAGCAGCTCGTTGGCCCGGTTGGCGATCACCTCGTTGGCATTCATGTTGGTGGAGGTGCCGGCGCCCCCCTGGAAGGGGTCCACCACGAACCACTCATGCAGGGCCCCGGCCACGATCTCCTCGCAGGCGGCGCCGATGGCCCCCGCCACCCGCTCCTCCAGCAGGCCGGCCTTCAGGTTGGCCTGGGCAGCGGCCCGCTTCACCTCCGCCAGGGCCCGGATCAACTCCGGATGCAGGCGCAGGCCGGAGACCGGGAAGTTCTCCAGGGCGCGCAGGGTGTGGATGCCGTAGTAGGCCTCGGCGGGCACCTCCCGCTCGCCCAGGAGGTCGTGCTCCTTGCGGCTTTGCGCCTTATCCGCCATAGTCGCCCCGTCCCGCGCCCACGCTGCGGCCGCACTCGGCCACCAGCCACCCCACCACCTGTCGGTAGGCCGCCATGTCGCCCGTGGGCGCTATCTTGCCCGGGTATATCTCATAGTTTACCCGATAACGTTCCGGCGTGACATTGGGCATGATCACGTTGGCGCCGGCCTGCAGGGCCCGCTGCCGCCCGGTGGGGTGCAGGCTGGCGGTGGCGGTGGTGGCCGCCAGGTTGGCCCGGGGCACCAGCAGCCGCGCCACCGCCAGGCAGCGCAGGGTGAGTTCCACCGACCCGGCCGGGCACTTGCCCAGGGGGGTGCCGGGGTGGGGAATGAAGGGGCCGATGCCCGCCATGTGGCAGGGCAGATCTCGCAGCAGCTCCAGGTCGCCGGCCAGCCCCTCCAGGGTCTGGCCGGGCAGGCCCACCATGAAGCCCGACCCCACCTGGTAGCCCAGCCGGCCCAGTGCCCGCAGGCATGCCAGGCGGTGCTCCTGGTGGGTGCCGGGGCGCAGGCGGTGGAAGAGGGCGGGCTGGCTGGTCTCGAACTTGAGTAGGTAGCGGTCGGCGCCGGCCTCCCGCCACCGGGCATAGTCCTGCTCCGGCCGCTCGCCGACGCTCAGGGTGACCGCCATCGGGGTCTGCGCCTTGATGCGCCGCACCAGGCCGGCCATGGTCTCGGCATCATACCAGGAGTCCTCGCCCGACTGCAGCACGCAGGTGCCATAGCCCAATGCCGCCGCCTGGCGCACCCCCTCCCAGATTTCGTCGGGGCTCATCCGGTAGCGGGGCAGACGGCGGTTGCCCCGGCGCAGGCCGCAGTACCAGCAGTTGCGCTCGCAGTGGTTGGAGAACTCGACCAGGGCTCGCAGGTGCACCGCCTCCCCCACTTGGCGGGCGCGCACCCGGTCGGCGGCGGCCAGCAAGGCCTGCTGCCCCTCCTCCCAGGAGAGCAGGGCCAGGATCTGCTGCCTGGTCAGGGGTGGGGCTTGCTCCGCCTGCTGCAGTGCCGCGGCGTGGGCCTTGCGGGCTTCACAGGTAGAGGTCACGCTTGCCCGCCTGCACGCTGCGCAGCTTCTCCTGGATCATCTCGCGCAGAGAATGGGAGGGGAGCTCCGCCAGGTGCTGGGCCAGGCAGCGCTCGCCTGCTTCCCGGGTGGCCGGGGAGGCGTAGTCCAGCAGGTACTCCTGGAAGGTGAACATGGCGTTGGGGGCGCAAAAACGCTGGATATCGCCCGGCTTGGCCATCTCCATGAAGGCCTCGCCCGTGCGCCCGGAGCGATAGCAGGCGGTGCAGAAGCTGGGCAGGTAGCCCGCTCCGCACAGGCTGCGCACCACCTCGTCCAGGGAGCGGGTATCCCCCACGAAGAACTGCTCTTCCTCCTCCACGTTGGCGGGGCCGTCGGCATAGCCGCCCGGGTAGGTGCGGGAGCCAGCGCTGAGCTGCGACACCCCCAGGCCCAGCAGCTCGGTGCGCAGTTCGGGGTGCTCCCGGGTGCTCATGATGATGCCGGTATAAGGCACGGCCAGGCGCAGGATGGCCACCACCTGCTTGAGCTGCAGATCGGTAATGGGCGCGGGCGGATGCTGGGCCACCGGGGCGTTCAGGGCCGGCTCCAGCCGGGGGAAGGAGATGGTGTGGGGGCCCACCCCGTACTCCCGGTCCAGGTAGGCAGCATGGCTCACCAGCCCCAGCACCTCGAACCGGTAGTCGTGCAGCTCAAACAGCACCCCCATCCCCACGTCGTCCACCCCGCCCTGGAAGGCGCGGTCCATCACCGTCACCCGCCAATCGAAGTCGGCCTTGGGGCCGCTGGGGTGCATGCGGCGATAGGTCTCCCGGTGGTAGGTTTCCTGGAAGCACTGGAAGGTGCCGATGCCGGCCGCTTTCAGCTCGGCGAACCCCTCCACAGGCAGGGGGGCCATGTTTACGTTCACTCGCCTGATCTCGCCCCGCCCCTCCTTCACCCCGTAGGTGATGCGAATGGCCTGCTTGAGGTACTCCATGCTCCCCATCTGCGGGTGCTCGCCCAGCACCAGGAGCACGCGCTTATGCCCCATGGCGATGATGGCCCGAATCTCCCGCTCGATCTCGGCGGGAGAGAGCGCCTTGCGCACCAGGTCCACGTTGTCCCGCCGGAAGCCGCAGTAGAGGCAGTTGTTGAGGCAGTAGTTGGAGAGGTACAGGGGCGCAAAGAGCACCATGCGCTGGCCGTAGATGCCCTCCTTCACCTGCCGGGCGGCGGCAAACAGGCGCTCCAGCTGCCCGGGCGCGCGCGCCGCCAGCAGCTCTGCCGTTTCGGGCGCGTTCAGGCCCACCAGGCTGGCGGCCTTGGCCAGCAAGTCGTCGAGGCGGGCATCATCCGGGGGCGCCGCCGCGGCCAGCAACTCCTCCACGGCGGCGTCTGCCACGATGGCGGCCGCCTGGTGGTGATAGGTGATGCTCATCGCGAACCCCGATTCCCGAGCGTGTTTTCTCCCTTGTTTACCCGCCGGCCGAGCGGTCGGTGTAGTGAGTATGCAGCAGATGGTGCGATTTTTCGCCCAAAGGCTTGCCCAGGAACTCGGCATAGATCTGCTTGATTACCGGGTTCTCATGCGACTTGCGGATGGGCAGGTGGGCATCGGCATAGTAGAGGGCGTCTGCCCGCCGCATGCGGATGTCCAGGTCGGTGGGGATGGGCTGGCCGCCGCCGCCGATGCAGCCGCCGGGGCAGGCCATCACCTCGATGAAGTGATAATCCGCCTTCCCCGCCCGGATCAGCTCCAGCAGCTGCCGGGCGTTGCCCAGGCCGTGCGCCACCGCCACCTTGAGCTGCAGGTCGCCCACGGGGATGGTGGCCTCCCGCACGCCCTGCATCCCTCGCACCATGGTCAGCTCCACCTTCTCCAGGGTTTGGCCGGTGATCACCTCGTAGGCAGTGCGCAGCGCCGCCTCCATCACCCCGCCCGTGGCGCCGAAAATCACGCCCGCGCCGGAGGAGACCCCCAAAGGATCATCATATTCGCCCTTGGGCAAGTGGGGCAAGTCTATGCCGGCCTCCTTTAGCATGCGCCCCAGCTCCCGGGTGTCGACCACATAGTCCACGTCCTGGTAGCCGCTCGAGCGCATCTCCGGCCGCTGCGCCTCGAACTTCTTGGCCACGCAGGGCATGATGGAAACCACCACCATCTGGGCCGGGTCCACCCCTGCCTTCTCTGCATAGTAGGTCTTGGCGATGGCCCCAAACATCTGCTGCGGCGACTTGCAGGTGGACAGGTGCCCCAGCAGGTCGGGGTAGAAGGTCTCAATGAACTTGATCCAGCCCGGGCTGCAGGAGGTGATCATGGGCAGCACCCCGCCCTTGGTCACCCGCTCGATCAGCTCGTGTCCCTCCTCCAGGATGGTGAGGTCAGCGGTGAAGTCGGTGTCGAACACCCGGTCAAAGCCCAGCATGCGCAGCCCGGTCACCATCTCGCCGGTGACCAGGGAGCCAGGCGGCATGTCGAACTCCTCGCCGATGGAGGCCCGCACCGCCGGCGCCGTCTGCACCACGGTGAAGATCTCGGGGTCGTTCAGCGCCTCCCACACCTGCTCGCTGGGGTCATTGCCCTTCAGCGCCCCGGTGGGGCAGCGGTTGATGCACTGGCCGCAGTAGACGCACACCGCCTCCGCCAGCGGCGTCTCAAAGGCCGGGCCCACGTAGGTGTCCCAGCCCCGGTTGCTCACCGCCAGGGTGCCCACGGACTGCACCTCCTGGCATACTCGCACGCAGCGCCGGCAGAGCACGCACTTCTCCGGGTTGCGGATGATAGAGGGGCTGGACTCGTCCACCGGGTAGTGCTTCTTCTCACCCTCAAAGCGCGACTCCCGGATGCCGAACTCCTTGGCCAGCTGCTGCAGCTCGCACTTGGTATTGCGGGAGCAGGTCAGGCAATCACTGGGATGGTTAGACAGCAGCAGCTCCACCACCACCTTGCGCGCCTCGCGCACCGCCCGGGAGTGGGTGCGCACCACCATCCCCTCACTCACCGGGAAGGCGCAGGCAGGCTGCAGCAGGCGCTGCCCCTCTACCTCCACCAGGCAGATACGGCAGACACCTTCCGGACGCAGGTCCGGGTGGTAGCAGAGGGTGGGGATATAGATGCCGGCCGCCTTGGCAGCCTGCAAAACGCTGGCGCCCTGCTCCGCCTCGACCTGCTGCCCGTTGATAGTCAGCTTCACGGTTTCCACTTCAGGACTCTCCTCTCAACAATTTGCTCAGTCGGCGATGCTGCAGACGCCGGCGGGGCAGCGCCTATCCACGGCATGCGCCAGGTACTCGTCACGGAACAAGCTCAAGCTGGACAGGAAGGCGGTGCAGGCGTTCTGACCCAGCCCGCACAGCGAGCTGCGGGTCATCACCCCCGCCAGGTCCTCCATGTCGGCCAGCTCCCGGTAGCTGGAGCGGCCCTCCACCAGGCGGGTGGTAGCCTCCAGCATGCGCTGCACCCCTTCCCGGCAGGGCGTGCACTGGCCGCACGACTCGTGGGCGAAAAAGACAAAGCAGCTCCGGATCAGGTCCACGATGCAGCGGCTGTCATCGGCCACGATCAGGGCTCCCGCCCCCGGCGGCACGTCCTCATAGGCAAAAGTGCGCTCCAGGTCGCCCTCTCCGATGCACACCCCCGACGGCCCGCCCACCAGCACGGCCTTGATGGGCCGCCCGGAGCGAGTGCCGCCCGCGATGTCGCAGAGCACGTCCCGGATGCGGGTGCCCAGGGGCACCTCGATCACCCCGCACACCGCAGCATCCCCGCAGGGGGAGAAGATCTTGGTGCCCTTGCTTTTTTCGGTGCCGATGCCGGCATACCAGTCGGCACCCTGGGTGATGATGGCGGGCACGTTGCACAGGGTCTCCACGTTATTGACCACCGTAGGCTTGCCCCACAGCCCCTTGGTGGTGGGGTAGGGGGGCCGGATGCCGCTCTCGCCCCGCCTGCCCTCCAGGGACTCGATCAGCGCCTTCTCCTCGCCGCAAATGTAGGCGCCGGCACCCCGCAGCAGCCGGACCTGGAAGCCGAACCCGCTGCCCAGGATGGCTTCCCCCAGCAGGCCCATCTCCTGGGCATCCCCCAGTGCCTTTACCAGGTTGAACACCGATTGGTGGTACTCGCCCCGGATGTAGATAAACCCCTGGTGGGCGCCGATGGCATAGCCGGCGATGGCCATCGCCTCCAGCAGCAGGTGCGGGTCGCCCTCCAGCACCAGCCGGTCCTTGAAGTTGCCAGGCTCACCCTCATCGGCGTTGCAGATTAGGTACTTCACCGGGTCGGGCTGGGCGGCGGCCGCCTCCCATTTCACACCAGCGGGAAAGCCGGCCCCGGCCCGCCCCCGCAGCCCCGAGCGCTTTACCTCCTCCCGCACCTGCTGCGGGCTCATCTTGGTAAGCGCTCGGGCCAGGGCAGCATAGCCGCCGGCAGCGATATACTCCTGGATGGAGAGCGGGTCAATGGTGCCGCAGTTGCGCAGCACCACCTTCTGCTGGGGGGCAAAGTAGCTGGTTTGCTGGTAGGGCGTGGTGGGAGTAGGGGCCCCCTCCCGGTAAAGCAGGCGGGCCAGGGGCCGGCCCTTGAGCAGGTGCTCCTCGACCAGCTCGGGCACGTCCTCCGGGGTGACGCCGCAGTACATGGCGCCCTCGGGATAGACCACCATCACCGGCCCCACCTCGGAGATGCCCAGGCAGCCGGTCTCCACCACTCGCACCTCCTGGCTGAGCCCGGCCCGCTCCAGCTCCGCCACCAGGGCGGCCTTCACCGCCTGGCTGCCCCGCAGCAGGCAGGGAGTGCCGGCGCAGACCAGGATGTGAGCGCGGTAGAATGGCATCTCACGCCTCCTTTCCTGCCGGCAGGGCGCCCGCGCGCAGCCCCCGGATGATCTCCCGGGCGCGCTCGGGGGTGAGATTGCCGTAGGCCCGGTCATTCACCAGCAAGGCGGGCGCCACCCCGCACAGGCCAAAGCAGCTCACCGCCTCCAGGGTGAACTTGCCGTCCTTGCTGGTACGCCCAGGCTTCAGGCGCAGCTCCTGGCTCACCGCCTCCAGCACCTCGTCCGCCGCCTGCAAATGGCAGGGCGGGCTCACGCACACCCTGATTACATTCTCCCCCTGGGGCCGGGTGGCAAATAGGCTGTAAAAGGTGGCCACGCCATACACCTCGCCGGTTGACAGCCCCAGCAGGCAGGCCACCTCGTTGATGTCGTCCTCGCTCAAGTGCCCCACCGCCTCCTGCACGTCGTGCAGGATGTGCAGCAGGTTGGTGCGCTCGGCCCCGTGCTCTTGCACGATCTCCCGGATCCTCGCCTTGGGACAGGTAGCGGCACACGCGCCCGATCCAGGCATGGGTCTATCTCCTTTCCCCTAAGCGGTGCCGATGGTCCACTCGCCGATGATGGCACCGTTCACCAGGTGCTTGCCCACAATGGTGCGCATGCGCTCGGGGGTGATGTCCCCGTACACCACGGTAGGCAGGCCGGGCATGGCCACTTCCACCATGGGCTCGCGGTCGCACAGGCCCTTGCAGCCGCTCTGGGTGACCACCACGTCTACCAGGTTGCGCTTGGCCAGCTCGTCCATCAGCGCGGTGATCACCGCCCGCGCCCCGGCGGCAATGCCGCAGGTGCCCATGGCCACCACCACCTGGGCCCGGCTGCCGCCGGCCCGCACCCGCAGCGCCGCCTGGGCCTCCTCCCTGACCTTGTTCAGATCCTCCACGCTCTTGATTTGCATGCGTTTCCTCCTGATCACGAAGTCCGGTTGCAGCGCAGACAGCGCCCTGCTTCCTCCCGGGCCATGGCGGCGGTGTAGCCGAGCTCCACCTCCAGGAAACTGCAGTGGCGCTTGGCCGCCTCCAGCTTGGGCACGGCCACCCGCGGCTTCTCCTCCGCCTCTTCCTCCTCTGCCTCGGCCAGCGGCGGGGCGGGAGCGGGGGCGGGCGCCGGCTCCTGCCATTCGTCCTCTGCCTCGGCCTCCGCCGGGAGGGGCGGACACAGGTACCGGTCTATCCCCTCCGCGGCCGCCTGGCCGTCGGCGATGGCCCAGATCACGGTGGCCGGCCCCCGCACCACGTCGCCGCCGGCAAAGACGCCGGGGCGGGCGGCGGCGAGCTGCCGGTTCACCACCAGGGTGCCCCGGCGGCTGGTCTCCAGCTCGCCCGGCGACAGGTACGACAGGTCGGGCGCCTGGCCGATGGCGGCGATCACCGTGTCCACCGGCAGCACAAACTCGGAGCCGGCGACGGGAACCGGCCGGCGCCGGCCGCCGGGATCAAACTCGCCCAGCTCCATGCGCACCAGCTCGATGCCCTCCACCTGGCTCTTCCCCAGCACCTGCTGGGGGGCCACCAGGTACTCGATCTTCACTCCCTCGCGCAGGGCGTCCTCGATCTCGGCGGGATGGGCGGGCATCTCCTCCCGGGTGCGCCGGTAAAGGATGGTTACCGCCTCGGCCCCGGCACGCAGGGCGGTGCGGGCGGCGTCAATCGCCACGTCCCCACCTCCCACCACGGCCACTCGCCTTCCCACCGGCAGTGGCTTACCCAGGGCACTGGCCCGCAGGTAGTCCACGCCCTTGATCACGCCCTGCTTGTCCTCGCCGGGAATGCCCAGGGCCGCGGACTGGTGCGCGCCGGTGGCCAGAAAAACCGCCTCATAGCCCTGCTCAAACAGGCCGTCCAGGGTCACCTCCCGCCCCAGGGCACAGTTGGTCTTTACCTGCACCCCCAGGGAGGTGATGGCCTCGATCTCCTTGGCCAGCACGTGCTTGGGCAGCCGGTAGTCGGGGATGCCTACCGCCATCATGCCTCCCAGCACCGGCAGCGCCTCGAAGATGGTCACCTGGTAGCCGCGCTGGGCCAGCACGTGCGCCGCCGCCAGCCCGGCGGGCCCGCCGCCCACCACCGCCACCCGGTGCCCGTTGGCAGGCGCCACCTGGGGCAGGCCAACGCCGCCGTGCTCGGCCACATAGTCGGCCGCGAACCGCTTCAGGCTGGCGATGGCGATGGGCTCATCAAGCTGGCCGCGGAAACACTTGGACTCGCAGGGATGGGTGCACACCCGCCCGCAGATGCCAGGGAAGGGGTTGCGCTCGCGCACGATGGACCAGGCCTCGGCAAACTTGCCCTCGGCGATGGCGGCCACATAGCCGGGCACATCCACCCCCACCGGGCAGGTGTGTGTGCAGGGAGCGGCAAACAGCGACCGGCACACACAGGCCGGGCAGCGCTTCTCCCGGATGTGGATCTCGTACTCCTCGCGGAAATACTTGATGGTGGAAAGCACGGGGTTGGGCGCGGTCTGCCCCAGGCCGCACAGCGCCGACTGCGCAATTTGGGTGCCCAGCTCCTCCAGGAGCTCGATGTCGCCCTCCCGGCCCTCGCCCTGGGTGATCCGGGTCAGGATCTCCAGCATGCGCTTGGTCCCCACCCGGCAGGGCGCGCACTTGCCGCATGATTCGTCCTGCACGAAGTCCAGGAAGAAGCGGGCCAGGTCCACCATGCAGGTGTCCTCGTCCATCACAATCAGGCCGCCCGAGCCCATGATCGCCCCCAGGCTGCGCAGTGACTCGTAGTCCATGGGGGTGTTCAGCAGCTGGGCGGGGATGCAGCCGCCGGAGGGGCCGCCCGTCTGGGCGGCCTTGAACTTCTTGCCGCCCCGGATGCCGCCGCCGATGTCGTAGATCACCTTGCCCAGCGGGGTACCCATGGGCACCTCCACCAGGCCGGTGTTGTTGATGTCACCCGCCAGGGCAAACACCTTGGTGCCCCGGCTCTGCCCCACCCCAAACTGGCTGTACCAGGCGCCGCCCCGCAGGATGATGGGGGCGATGTTGGCGTAGGTCTCCACGTTGTTGATCAGGGTGGGCTGGCCCCACAGGCCGGAAACCGCCGGGAAGGGTGGCCGGGGCCGAGGCTCACCCCGCCGGCCCATGATGGAGGCCAGCAGCGCCGTCTCCTCGCCGCAGACAAAGGCGCCGGCGCCGATGCGGATTTCCAGCTGGAAGTCAAAGCCGGTGCCCAGGATGCTCTTGCCCAGCAGCCCAGCCTCCCGGGCCTGCTTGAGGGCGATGTCCAGCCGGGCCACGGCCAGGGGATACTCGGCGCGCACGTACACGTACCCCTGGTCGGCCCCCACCGCGTAGGCGGCGATGGCCATGGCCTCGATCACGCTGTGGGGGTCGCCCTCCAGCACCGAGCGGTCCATGAAGGCACCGGGGTCGCCCTCGTCAGCGTTGCAGACCACGTATTTCTTGTCCCCGGGGGCGTCGTGCACGAATTCCCACTTGCTGCCGGTGGGAAAGCCGGCGCCGCCTCTTCCCCGCAGGCCGGAGGCCTTCACCTCCGCGATCACCTGCTCCCGGGTCATCTCGGTAAGCGCCTTGGCCAGGGCCTGGTAGCCGTCTCGGGCGAGGTAATCCTCAATGCGGGTGGGGTCAATCAGGCCGCAGTTGCGCAGCACCACCTTCTGCTGCTCGCTGAAAAAGGGAATCTGGGCCAGGGTGGGCAAGGCCTGCCCGGTGGCCGCCTCCCGGTAGAGCAGGCGCTCCACGGGCCGCCCCTTCTGCAGGTGCTCGGAGACGATCTCGGGCACGTCCTCCGGCTTCACCCGCTGGTAGAAAATGCCCTCCGGGTAGGTGATCAGCACCGGCCCCAGGTCGCAGGACCCCATGCAGCCGGTCTCCACCACCTGGATCTCCTTGTCCAGCCCCGCCTGCGCCAGCTCGCCCAGCAGGGCATTGCGCACCGCCTGGCAGCCCGAGGAAACACAGCCTGCTCCTGCGCATACTAAGATATGAGAACGGTACATCGGTTCCAAACCTCCCTGGCTGCCGCTAATCTCCGTTGCCATTGCCGCGGTAGTGGGCAAGGATGTCCGGGATCTTGGTGGGCTTGATCCGCTTGTAGATGTCATCGCCCACGGTAAGCACCGGGGAAAGCCCGCAGGCGCCGATGCAGCGCACCACCTCCAGGCTGAAGTTGCGGTCCTCGGTGGTAGCGGAGACCTCGATCCCCAGCTCCTTTTGCACGGCGTCGAGCACCTTGCGCCCGCCCCGCACGTAGCAGGCCGTGCCCAGGCACACCTTGACCGTGTGCTTGCCCCGGGGCACCTCGGTGAAGTAGGAGTAAAAGGTCACCACCCCGTGCACCTCGCTCACCGGCACCCCCAGCCCCTTGGCCACGTGCTCCTGCACCTCCCGGGGCAGGTAGCCAAAGAGATTCTGGGCGCCGTGCAGCACCTGGATGAGTGCCCCCGGCTCGCCCTGGTACTCGGCGATCAGGGCATCCAGCCCCCGGTAGAGGGCCTCCTCCGGCAGCTGCTGCCCGCACCCGCATGGTTCACGCTCGCTCATCACACCGATCCTTTCTCATCCCGGGCGGCCCCTGGGCCGCCATCTTTGCCCCGCAGATAGGCGTCAATGGCCCGGGCCGCCCGCTTGCCGGCCCCCATGGCCTCGATCACGGTGGCGGCGCCGGTAACGATGTCCCCCCCGGCGTACACCCCGGGCAGGCTGGTCTGGCCGGTCACCGGGTCGGCCACGATATTGCCGTAACGGTTGGTCTCCAGGCCGGGGGTGGTGGAGGGCACCAGGGGGTTGGCAATGTTGCCGATGGCGATCACCACCGTGTCCACCTCCAGCACGTACTCGGAGCCGGCCACCGGCAGCGGCCGCCGCCGGCCGCTGCCGTCGGGCTCGCCCAGCTCCATGCGCACGCACTCCAGGCCCCGCACCCAGCCCTGGTCGTCGCCCAGCACCCGCACCGGGTTGGTGAGCAGGTGGAAGTCAATCCCCTCCTCCTGGGCGTGGTGCACCTCCTCCAGGCGGGCCGGCATCTCCCGTTCCGAGCGCCGGTAAACGATAAACACGGGGTCGGCTCCCAGGCGCAGGGCGGTGCGCGCCGCATCCATGGCCACGTTGCCGCCGCCCACCACCGCCACCCGCCCCCCTACCGTCACCGGGGTGTCGTACTCGGGAAAGCGGTAGGCCTTCATCAGGTTCACCCGGGTCAGGAACTCGTTGGCGGAATACACGCCGTTCAGGTTCTCGCCCGGGATCCCCATGAAGCTGGGGGCGCCGGCCCCGCTGCCGATAAAAACCGCCTGGTAGCCTGCCCGCAGCAGCTGCTCGACGGTGTGCAGGCGGCCGATCACCGCGTTGACCTTGATCTCCACCCCCAGGCTGCCCACGTAGTTCACCTCCTCCTGCAGCACTTGCTTGGGGAGGCGGAACTCGGGGATGCCGTAGCGCAGCACCCCGCCCGTGTCGTGGAAAGCCTCGAAAATGGTCACCGCGTAACCCAGCTTGCCCAGGTCCCCGGCGCAGGTTAGCCCCGCCGGGCCGGAACCCACGACGGCCACCCGCCCCGCAAAAGGGGGCCTAACCGGCTTGCCGTTGCGGGCAGGCCGAGAGGGCGCCTTGATCCCCTGGCGGCGCTCCCAGTCGGCACAGAAGCGCTCCAGCCTCCCGATCGCCACCGGCTCAAAGCGCCGCCCCAGCACGCACTTCTGCTCGCACTGCGTTTCCTGCGGGCACACCCGGCCGCAGATGGCAGGCAGGCTGTTCTTGTCCTTCAGGGTGGCGATGGCCCCGGCGTAATCGCCCGCCTTCACGCAGGCCACAAAGCCCGGGATGTCCACCTCCACCGGGCAGCCCTCCACGCACCGGGGCTGCTTGCAGCCCAGGCAGCGCGCGGCCTCCGCCTGGGCCAGCTCCTCGGTGTAGCCCAGCGCCACCTCGTCGAAGTTTTGCCGGCGTGCCGCCGGGGCTTGCTCCGGCATGCGGTTGCGCTCAGGCTGTGGCGGCATGGCAGCTCCCTCCTCCACAGCGGTGCGCATGGAAATGCTCCAGGGAGGTGCGCTCCTCGGGCAGGAAGCGCCCCTGCCGGGACATCAGCTCCCGGAAGTCCACCTGGTGGGCGTCGAAGATGGGCCCGTCCACGCAGGCATACTTGCTTTGGCCGGCCACCCGCACCCGGCAGCCGCCGCACATGCCGGTGCCGTCCACCATGATCGGGTTCAGGCTGACCAGGGTCTTGGTGGCGCTGGCCTCTGTCACCTTGGCCACCGCCGCCATCATGGGGATGGGTCCCACCGCGATCACCAGGTCAATCTGCCGCCCCTGGGCCAAGAGGTCGGCCAGCTCGTCAGAGACGAATCCCTGGCGGCCCCGGGAGCCGTCGTCGGTGGTGAGGTATAACTCGTCGCTGATGGCGCGCATCTGCTCCTCCAGCACCAGCAGCTCGGCGCTGCGGGCCCCGATGATGGAGATCAGGTAGTTGCCGGCGGCCTTGAGCGCCTTGGCCTTGGGATAGACCGCAGGCACGCCCACGCCGCCGCCCACCACCACCACCGTGCCCACCTTGCCGATCTCCAGGTGCTTGCCCAGCGGCCCCACGAAATCCAGGATGGCGTCCCCCCGCTCCAGCAGGGAGAGCTGCTCCGTGGTCTTGCCCACCACCAGGAAAATGATGGTGACCGTGCCCCGGCCGGGGTCAAAGTCGGCGATGGTGAGCGGGATGCGCTCGCCCTTCTCATGCAGCCGGAGCATGATGAACTGCCCGGGGGCGGCGGCAGCCGCCACCTCCGGGGCTGCTACCTCCAGCAGCTTCAGCTTGGGGCCCAGCCATTCGGCCCGTTGGATTGGGTATGGCAAACAGCTACCTCCTAAGCGCGGCTGCCCATTTCCGCCAGGCCCGCCCGCACGTACTGCCTGATCCAGTTCGCCACCACCGGCTGGTCCGGGGCCACCTCCCCCAGCCTGGCCCGCAGCTCTCGCAGGTCCAGCTCAAAGCTGCCCCGTCCCGTGCCGTGCCGGTAGCTTAGCTGCAAGGCCGGCCTACCCACCAGGGCTGCCTGGATGGTAGCACCCATGTCACCCAGGGGTGCCCGGTCCAGGTGGGATAAGCCGAAGGTGGCCATTACCGAAGTACCCTGGCCGGGCCGCGAGGTGACTTGCACCCCGCCTCCGGCCGCTTCCGCCGCCGCCGCCAGCAGAGGCACCCCCAACCCTACCTGGCGGCTTTGCCGCGTGGTGTAGAAGGGGTCGGTGAGCCGTGTTGCCTGCTGGGGGGTCATGCCCCGGCCGTTATCCGAAACCGTGATGGTGAGCCGATCCCGCTCCCAGTCCTCCTTGATCTCGATCTCTATCTCGTCTGCCCCGGCCTCCACCGCATTCTGCACGAGGTCGAGGACGTGCAGGGAAAGCTCTTGCATTCAGGCCGTCCCGCCCTCCAGGCCCAGGCAGCCCCGCCCCTGCTCGCCCCGGAGGGCCAGCCGCAGCTCCCCCACCGTGGGCGCCTGCAGGCGAAAAAGGGTGTGGGGCTGGCCCATCTGCTCCAGGCGGTGGGCATCCGAGCCGCCGAGCAGCACCTTGCCGCGCAGGCTGGGGTATTGCCGGCAGGCGGCCTGGGCGGTGAGCCGGGGGGAGATCTCCAGGGCCGCCAGCTCCAGGTCGGCGGGCAGCATGCCCAGCACCCCCAGCAGGCCGTAGCCCTTGCGGTCCACGTGCGAGGGGATGGCCAGGCCCCCCAGGTCGGCCGCCGCCCGGCACACCTGGGACAGGGAGAGGTCGGCCGCAGTGAGCAGCAGCCGGGTGCATTCGCCCACCACCTGCCCCTGCTCATCAAGCAGGGGTTGCGGTCCGAACAGGGCCGGGTCATTCTCCCGCAGGGGCAGGTGTGCGTGTACCTGCTGCTCGAGTGCGCCCAAGGGGCCACTCTCATCAAACAGGCAGAGTACGTGCACCCCCTCCCTGGTTTCCACTTCCATCCCCGCCAACACCTCTAACCCGCTGCCTCTGGCTGCCGCTTTCACCGCCCCCACGTTGCCTGCACTGTTGTGGTCCGCGATGGCGATCAGGTCGAGACCCACCTGCCTGGCCCGCGCCACGATCGCGGGCGGCGTCATCTCCCCTTCCGCACACGGGGAAAGGGCGGTATGCACATGCAGGTCGGCCCGCCACAGCCGCAGCGTATCAGTGCACCCCAAGCTGGTAGAGTTTGCCTACCGTTTCAAACGCCCCCATGGTGGTGGTGAGCACGGTCACCCCCTGCTCCTGGGCCCGGGCCAGGGTGGCCGGCTCCGGCTCCACTCCCTCCACCACGATGATGACCGCCAACTCCAGCAGCGCCGCCACCGCCACGATGTTGGGATGGCTCTGGATGGTCACCCACACCTGCCCCTGGGCCGACTTGGCCATCACGCTGCTCAGCAGGTCACCCACGTGTCCGCCCGTCACCGGCCGGTCCAGCCTCCCGGTGCCGGCGCGAACCTGCAGACCTAGTTGCTCCACCATTTCAGCTACTGTCATCGCGCTTGCTCGTGCGCTCAAAGCTTATCACCAGGCGAGTGCCCTGCCCGGGCACCGTCTCCACCGCCACCTGGTCGGCATGGGTGCGGATGTTGGGCAGGCCCATGCCCGCCCCAAAGCCCAATTCCCGCACCTTGGCACTGGCCGTCGAGTAGCCGGGGGTGAAGGCCAAGTCCACGTCGGCAATCCCCGGCCCCCGGTCCTGGGCCACAATGCGTACCTGCCGCCGGTTCACCTCCACGCTCAGGCTGCCCGAGCGGGCGTAGATGACCACGTTCATCTCCGCCTCGTAGGCGCACAGGGCGGCCCGGCGCACCAGGCCCGCCTCCACGCCCGCCTCCTCCAATGCCCGCTTGATCAACACCGAGGCCCGGCCGGCCATCAGGAAGGCGCCCCCCAGGATGGGGAAGCGCAGCGCCAGCTCCAGCTCGGCATCGTCATCGCTCATGCCACCTGCGCGGCCTGCCCCCGGGCCTGCTGGCAACCGGGCAGCCCCTTGCTGTAGAGCAGCCCGCAGGCCTCATACATGGGCAGCTCGGTGGACAGCAAGGGCAGGCCCTGCTGAGCCGCCATCTCCACGGTCTCCGGTCCCGGCTGCTTGCCCCGCACAAACACCACCGCCACCAGGTCCAGAATCTGCGCCGTGCGCACTACCTGGGGGTGGGTGAGCCCGGTGAGCAGTAGCGTCCCGGGCATGGTGAACGCCAGCACGTCACTCATCAAGTCGGAGCCGCAAACCGTCCCTGCTTCCCTGCCTAAGCCTTCCTCGCCGGCCAGCACCCTGGCCGCCAACAGCTTCTGCACATCCGCAAGATTCATCGTTGCTCCCCGGCCCCATTCGTCACGTTTTTCACAGATGGCCGCCAAAAAATCACGACCGCGCACACGCCCCACCACCCCATATGGGGGCGGCGCCGGTCATCGCCAAACCATCTCCCTACTACTACCGGGCAAGGGCGTTTCCTGCCGCCGCAACCCAATATATTTTCCCCTGGCCCGGCCCGCCTGTCAAGTGGCGGCAGCGCCTGCTTCGAGGGAGGCCGATCCCGCGGCCGACTGGGAACTCCCGCTCTCCTCCCCAAGCCGCCCAGGGGAGCGCCCACATTTCCCTGCGCCCCCACTCCCTCTCCCGTTGTGAGAGGGTCGGGGTGCGCCCCCACTCCCTCTCCCCCTGGGAGAGGGTCGGGGTGAGGGTCGCCCCCCGTGGGACAGGAGCTCGCCTCCTGCCCGGCCTCCCCCGCCCGCAGCCCCCTGTCTCCGGCGGTCGCAGGAGTTCCCTCCCCCAGGCTCCAATATGTACCTTACCGGCGATCGCCGGGCGGAGGACCCCAATGAGCGAAGTGCTGTTTGCCGATGCCCACGTCAAGGAGCTGCGGGCAGAGGCCACCCTGCCTGCCAAGTTTCGACGTCTGCTCTCCCGGGTGGACCTGAAGGGCATGTTTGCCGAGCAGACGGTGGCGCTGAAGATGCACGTGGGGGCGGAGCTGGGCTACACCACCATCCATCCCCTGTTTGTGCGCATGCTGGTGGGGGCCATCCAGGAGGCGGGCGGGAAGGTATTCTGCACCGACGGCTCGGTGGCCATGGAGGGCGCGGTGGAGCGCGGCTACACCGCCGAGGTGCTGGGCGCGCCGGTGCGGGGGGCCGCGGGGGTGCAGGACAAGTATTGCTACCACACCCCCATCAAGTACCGTTCCCTGGACAGCGTGGACCTGTGCGGCGAGATCGTGGACGCCCAGGCCATGCTGGTGCTCAGCCATGTCAAGGGGCACGGCAACTGCGGCTTTGGCGCGGCCATCAAGAACCTGGCCATGGGCTGCGTCACCTGCGAGAGCCGGGGCAAGATCCACCGCCTGTCGCGAGCCGAGTTTGGCTGGGACGGCGAGCTCTGCACCCACTGCTACCAGTGCCGGGACAACTGCCCCGCCCATGCCATCAGCTTCGATGAGCAGGGGCGGCTCTCCATCTTCGACCACCACTGCCGCTACTGCATGCACTGCACCCGCGCCTGCCCCACCGGGGCGGTCAAGGTCTCGGCGGAGAGCACCCGCTACTTCCAGGAGGGCATGGCCCGGGTCACCCAGGCCGTGCTTGACACCTTCCCGACCGGGCGAGTGTTCTTTATCAATTTCCTGGTCAGCATTACCCCCCTGTGCGACTGCTGGGGCTTCACCACCCCCGCCCTGGTGCCGGATCTGGGCATCATGGCCAGCAGCGACATCGTGGCCGTGGAGCAGGCCAGCCTGGACGCCATCAAGTGGGAGCACTACATCCCGGGCACCCTCCCCGACCAGCTGGAAATGGGCAACACCGGCCACCTCTTCCAGCGCATCCACCGCAAGGACCCCTACCTGCAGGTGGAGACCGCCGCCGCCCTGGGGCTGGGCAGCCGCCAATACCAGCTGGTGGAGGTGGAATAGCCGGCCACACTTTCGCGCCCCGCCGTGGCACAATGCACCAGGAGGCCGCCATGCCGCTGGAGCAATACCGGGCTCGCCGCCGCCCCGACCGCACGCCGGAGCCCTTCGGCGGCGCCCCCCCGCATGCCCCCGGCGAGGAGCCCATCTTCGTGGTGCAAGAGCACCACGCCTCGCACCTGCATTGGGACTTTCGCCTGGAGGTGGAGGGAGTGCTCAAGAGCTGGGCCATTCCCAAGGGCCCGCCCGCCGAGCCGGGCACCCGCCGCCTGGCGGTGCAGACCGAGGACCACCCCTATCAGTACGCCTTCTTTGAGGGCACCATCCCGGAGGGCGAGTACGGCGCCGGCACGGTTACCATCTGGGATCGGGGGACCTACCACCCGGTGGAGGTGAGCGAGCGCGCCATCACCATTGACCTGCACGGCCGCCGCCTGCAGGGGTTGTATTACTTGGTGCACACGGGTGGCAAGAACTGGCTGATGATTAAGTCAAAGAGCCAGGCGGTTCGTAAGCATAGCTGAACAAACTGCTCGCTTTTGTGGCATTTCCTCTACATCATCTGCCCTGGGCTTGGGCTAACATCACCACTGCTTCCTGCCTCTGTGATCGGCTACCAGTGCAGATGTGGTTTGGTTTGCGGTCGCCAGGGTATCCTTAACCCGGTTCGGCAGCCAGGAAGGAGCGCCGCGATGAACGAGCGCATAGAGGAGCTGACAGACGAGTTGGTGGCGCGCTTGGAGGAGGAGTTCCTGCCCGACCCAGTGCAGACCAGAATCGCCGAGGAGCTGCGGGACCGGCTGCGCGGCGAGCATTTCTCACACTATGTGGCCAGCCGAATCAACCAGCCGGTAGACCGGACCCTGAACGGCCTGGTGCTCTGCTTCGACCCCTATCAGCAGCGGGTGGAGCTCGCGTACAAGCATTGAGCGTGGTTTGGAGGGGGCCTCCCATCAGCAGCAGCGCTTAGGACTCGGCAGCACCCATGGTTACCGGCCCCCTCCCTTTTCTAACCCCAACGCCGCCCGTATCATCCTGCCCGCCACCGGAGCCGCCACCGCCGCGCCGTGTCCCCCGCCCTCCACCAGCACCGCCACCGCCACCCGGGGATGGTCTGCCGGCGCATAGCCCACAAACCAGGCGTGGGGCGCGCCCCGAGGATTCTCGGCCGTCCCCGTCTTGCCTGCCACCGCCACCCCCAGGCCGCGCAGGCTGCGCGCCGTCCCCCGCTGCACCACTCCCTCCAGGCCCTGGCGCAGCAGCCGGATGGTCTGCAACGACAGGCCGGCAGGGGAGGGGCGGGGCGCAGGGAGGCGCTCCTCGCCGATGGCCCGGACCAGGTGAGGCTGCACCCGGTAGCCGCCATTGGCCACCACCGACACCAGCGCCGCCGCCTGCAGGGGCGTGATCAGCATGTCCCCCTGGCCGATGGCAAGCTGGCAGGTGTCGCCCGGGTACCAGCTCTGGTGGCGGTGGCGGCGCTTCCACTCCGGGTCGGGCACCAGGCCGGCGCTCTCGCTGCCGATGTCCAGGCCGGTGGGGGCACCGCACCCCAGGCGCCGGGCCATGCCGGCCAGTGCCTCGGCCCCCACCCGCCGCCCCAGGGTCATGAATACCACGTTGCAGGACTGGGCGATCCCCTCCGTGAAGCTCAGCGCCCCGTGTCCGGACAGGCGCCAGCAGCTAAACCGCCACTTGCCCAGCTGGTAGTGGCCCGGGCAGTAGAAGCGGCTGCCCGCCGTCGCCTTGCCCTGCTCCAGGGCGGCGGCGGCGGTCACAATCTTGAACACCGAGCCCGGCTCATAGCGCCCCCGCAAGGCCCGGTTCTGCTGGGGTCGACTGGGGCCGTTCAGGTAGGCCCAGCGCTCCCGGCTCAGCTCCCCGGCAAACCAGTTGGGGTCAAAGCCGGGACTGCTGCACAGCGCCAGCACCTCCCCGGTGCGCGGGTCGAGCGCCACCGCCCCTCCCTTGCGCCCCCGCAGCCCCGCCGCCGCCGCCTGCTGGGCGGCCAGCTGCAGGGTGAGGGTCACCGGCTGCCCCGGCCGCGGCTCCACCCGCCCCAGCACCCGCACCGGCCGCCCCCGGGCGTCCACCTCCACCTGCTTGCCCCCCTCCCGGCCCCGCAGGGCGCGCTCCGCCGCTCGTTCCACCCCGCTCTTGCCGATCAGGTCCCCCGGCAGGTAGCCCTGCTCCTGCCCGCTCGCCAGCTCGCGCTGGTCCACCTCCCGCACGTATCCCAGCAGGTGGCAGGCCAGCGACCCGTACGGGTAGCGCCGCACCGGCACCACCTGCACCGCCACTCCCGGCAGGAAGGGAGCCCGCTCTTCCACCCGCGCCAGCGTCCGGTAGTGCACATCACTGGCCACGCTCACCGCCTCGCCTCGCGCCCACTCTGCCCCCTGCAGCCGCCGCTCCACGCTGCCCGCAGGCAAGCCCAGCAGGGGCTCCAGCGCCTGCTCCACCGCCCGGCGCTGTCCCGCATCCGGCTGCGGCAGCAGGGTGATGCAATAGGCGGCGCGGTTGCTGGCCAGCACGTGGCCCGCCCGGTCCAGGATCAGGCCCCGGGGAGCTGGCTCCCGCACCCGGCGGATGCGGTTTTGCTCGGAGGCCTGGCGCAGCTCTTTGCCTTGCAGCACCTGGAGCTGCGCCAGCCGGGCCACCAGCAGCCCCAGGGCCGCCAGCACCAGCAGCCGAAACAGGCGCAGGCGGCGGGGACTCATGGCCCAGCCTCCTGGCCGCGGCGGCCTCGCAGCGCCAGCAGCGCCAGCGGCGCCAGCAGCGCGTGATAGAGCGCCCTGCCCGCCACCACTACCGCCATCTGGGTGGCTGGCGCCGGGCCGGTAAGCGCCCAGAAGACGCCGTCTGCCACCAGGCTGAGCACTCCCACCACCGCCGCGCCCACCAGCAGGCTGTCCACAAACAGCGTCCGCCGGGCCGCTCCCCCAGCATAGCCCACCAGGGTCTTGGAGAAGGCAAAGGCGCCCAGGTACCGCCCCTCCAGCCCCTGCAGCACCCCCAGGGCAAAGCCGACGGCCATCCCGTAGCGCCGGCCAAACAGCAGCCCCACCGCCACCGTGACCACGGTAAGCAGGTCAGGCCGCACCCGCCCGATCTGCAGGTACGCCCCCAACCCCCAGTCCAGCAGCACCACCAGTACCAGCGTGGCGCCCAGCCGCCAATAGCGCATCTCCACCGCCCCTGGTCCGTAAGGCCGCAGCTTGCCTTCCTGCCCCCGCCGCCTCCCTCTGCGATTCCAAGCGAGGCCGCGCCGCAGCCGAAGAGGCATGCCGTTCTCCCCTCCAGCTTACCACCAAACCCGCGGATTCCCAACCACCCTCCGAGCGGAAACCAGGCAAGCGCCCTCCCAGCAACCCCGGGGCAAAAAGAAAAGCCGCGAGCCCCGGGGCTCCCGGCCGACTGCCCGCCTGTCAGGCGGTCCTACTGGGCCTTGATATCGGTGTGCTCCTGCTGCAGCGAGTGCCGCTCCTCCCCCCAGCCATTCATGCGCGCCTCTCGGCGCCGGAACGATATCTCCACCTGCTCATTCCAGCTTAGCACCGCCTCTTCCCATGACCCTCGCAGTGGGAACCAACCTTCTCTGGTGTTGTGCTCCATACGCTAACCCCCTACCTGCTGCCCAGCGGTGTGTGCGGAGTGTCGCCGGTTGCTCGTCCAGAGCGAAGCCGAGGTCCCCGCACTGCCAAACTGCCTGCGTCCCGGTCCTTGTCCAGCATAGGCGGGGCGCTGGGCAGGGTCAAGGCGACCTCGAGGCTCGATGTTCAGCTGTCGCGACACTGTGCCCGCAAGCCTCCGCTTTGCCGCGCTTTTGAAAAACTCAGCGACGGCGCTGCCCCGGAAGTTGCGTCTGGCCCCCCTTCTTGGCCGCATTCTGGCAGGGATTTGCCGGCACTTTGTTACCTTCTTCATACATGCCGTTTGGGCAATGCCAAGTTGGGACTACAGGGGCGGCGCCGGGGCAGCACGGCTCGTTTCATCACCGGGCGTTGATGGCCGCCCGGGTACCACCCACCGCCAGCAGGCGGCGGTGACCACCACGCTCACCACGATCCGCCCGGGCAGCAGCCACCAGATGCTGGCCCCCTGCAGGGCAAACAGGCCGGTGTCCTCGATCAGGGCGTGGCAGAGCCCCAGGAACAGGCCCAGGATGCCCAGCTCGGCCGGCCGCAGCCGCCCCTCCCGGCCTGCCTGCAGCAGGGCGCCGGCGCCATAGGTCACCCCCCACAGCGCCCCCACCAGCAGGGGAAAGATGGCATGCTCCCCCAGGCCCAGCCGGCCCAGGCTTGCTCCCACCCGGGCGGAGATGCGCTCGAAAGCCCGCCCCCACTCCAGCAGGGAGAGCGCCACCATCAGGGGCACCACGATCGCCAGCACCTGTCCCAGCAGCCGCAGCGACCCCAGGCCCCCCTCTTTCAGCACCGCCACCAGGTCCATCGGCCCTCCTATTGCCCCAGGGGCAGCAAGCGGGCCAGCACCCCCGCCCCCGCCGCGGTCAGGCCGCGCAGCAGGGTGATGCGGCCGCCCCGCGCTCCCAGCTTGCCCAGCACCACCCCCTCCATGGGCAGGGAGTGGGCGATCACCAGCATCAGCCCCAGCACTGTCACCTCCCGCGGGGTCAGCCCCAGCGGCGCCACCGCCCCCAGGGCCACGTAGAAGTTGATCAGCAGCCCGCCCACCAGGGGCACCGCAGCATCGCCGGGCAGGCCGAACAGGCCCATGGCCGGCCGCAGCAGGCGGGAGAGCCAGGGCATGAACGGGCTGTACTTGAGCAGGGTGACCAGGAAGTACACCGGCACCATCACCACCGCCAGCTCCCAGGTGGTGTGCAGGCCGCCGACCACCCCGCGGCCCAACGCCCCCTGCCAGGTGGCAGGCGGCGAGGGCACCGGGGGTTTCATCTCGGACAACGGGGCCTCCGTCGCGGTTTCGCATGCCATTCCCCCCCGGCGCTGGCATCTCCTCCTGCCGCCGGGACAGGAGGGTGGGGCCGGTCGCCGAAGCATTAGAGGCCCTGATCCCCTTGCGGAGGTAGGCCATGAGGGCGGCGCGCCTGGTCCTATTGGCGGCGCTGGTGCTGTGGACGGCGGTGGCCGCCGCCGCTCCCCTGCCCATGCGTCACGGCGTGGTGTTCCTGTGCCCGGAGCAGCCCGAGGAGGCGGTGCGCCAGCTCGAGCTGATCCAGGGCAGCGGCTTTGACCTGATCAAGTTCGCCTCCTGGGTGTGGACCCTGCCCCAGCCCGGCTCGGGCCTGGAGCAGCGGGCGCAGGCGGTGCTGGACTGGTGCGACCGGCACCACATGGCCTTCTTCCTCATGCACAACATTCAGTTTGGCAATGCGGCGGAGGGCGGCGGCCTGAACGACCAGGTGCTGGACCCCCGGCAGGCGCTGCCCCTGCTCCAGGACTGGGCGCGGGTGCTGCGCGGCCACCCCTCGGTGCTGGGAGTGATCCTCGGCAACGAGGTGGTGCCCAGCCTGGGCACCCCGGAGCAGGCCCCCGCCCTGTGGGCGCAGTTCCGGGACTGGCTGGCACAGCAGCACGGCACCATCGCCGCCCTCAACCAGGCCTGGGACGACACCAGGTACCAGTCCTTTGCCGAGGTGGGTCTGCCGCCCGGGGGCAGCCCCGGCTGGGCCGACTACCGGGCCTTCGCCAACCAGGTCTTCGCCCGCTTCTACGGCGAGCTCTTTGACGGCGCCTGCCGGCCGGTGCTGGGGGAGAAGCTCTATGGCTGTAAGACCAGCCTCGACCCCTTCCTGCACCGCGCTTGCCAGCGCCTGAGCATTGCCTGCTGGGACGACCTGGTGGCCATGCACCCCCTTTGGCAGCTCAAGTGCGCCGCCGACACAGTGGGCAAGCCCCTCTTCAACGCCGAGCTGCACCTGTACCACGAGTTCTTCCAGTTCATGCCCTCGGCTGCCAGGTCGCGCTACCGCTACCTGATGAGCGCCCTGCTGGGCGAATACATGACTGCCAGCTTCGCCTGGGGGCAGTGGCAGAGCCCCGACATCCAGGACATCCACGCCCATACCCCCGGCATCCTGGCCGAGCTGCGCCGGCTGCAGCCCTACTGCCGGGCCCTGGCCACCGCCTACCAGCAGGCCGACCTGGCGGTCCTGGTCACCGACACCAACTACCACCACCCCGGCGAGGCGGTGGAGAACCCCCTGGCCCGGCTCTATGCCCAAATGGCGGCCTTGGGCCGGCCCTGGCGCTACCTGCTGGACGCAGACCTGGGTACCCTGCGCAGCGGCACCCTGGTGGTGTGGACGGACGGCCTCACCCCCGCCGCCGCCCGGGCGCTGGCGGCGCTGCCTCCGGCAGTGCGCGTGATCAGCCTGGACGCCGTCCCCTACCGCGACCAGTATGACCGCCTGCTGCCTGCCGAGCTGCAGGGGGCGCTGCGCCGGCGGGCGCAGGTGGTGGCGCGCGCCGAGCTCGCCCGTGCCCTGCCGCCTCCCTCCGGCCTGCCGCCCCATTACCAGAAGGTGGGGGGCGCCCGCTACACCTGGTGGGGCCCTGCCCGTGGGCACTATAGCTACGGCGTTCCCTACTGCCCCCTGGAGGTGCGCTGGACCGGCTACCGGGGCGGCCGGCTGGTAGCGGTGGTCAACAACTACGAGCTCCCCCAGACGGCGCCCCTGCCCTGGGCTGGCCCGGGCACCAGGACCGTGGACCTGGGCAGCGGCCGGCTGCTCACTCCCCGGGAAGCCTCTCACCTCTACTTCGCGCCCCTCGACGTGCGGCTGTTCCTGGTAACCCGGCGGTAAGACCGCGGGCCTCTTGGCGCCGTGGTGGCGCTGCTGCGGCCAGCCCTGCCAGGTGAGGTCAGCGCCGACGGCGAACTGAAAGCCGGATTCCGCGGAGGCGCACATGGACAAGACGGTTGGCTTTGCCCTCGTGGGCGCCGGGGTGATCGCCCCCACCCATGCCCGGGCGCTGCGCGAGATTCCCGACGCCCGGCTGGTGGCCGTGGTGGACAAGAACCCGGCGGCCGGAGAGCCCTTTGCCCGGCAGTGGGGGGCCGACTATCACCAGGACCTGGACCAGGCCCTGGCCCGACCGGACGTGCAGGTGGTGACCATCTGTACCCCCAGCGGCACCCACGGTCCCCTGGGCCAGCAGGCTGCCGGCGCCGGCAAGCACGTGCTGGTGGAAAAGCCCATCGAGGTGAGCGTGGAGCGGGCCGATGAGCTGATCACCACCTGCCGGCAGGCGGGGGTGCTGCTCTCCGGCGTCTTCCAGCAGCGCTTCCTGGACGGCCGCAAGCTGGCCGAGCTGGTCACCTCCGGCCAGCTGGGCAAGCCCCTCTACCTCACCGCCTCCATCAAGTGGTACCGCACCCAGGAATACTACTCGCACAGCGAGTGGCACGGCACCTGGGCCATGGATGGGGGAGGGGTGCTCATCAACCAGGCCATCCACACCCTGGACCTGCTGCGCTGGGTGGGCGGGGAGGTGGAAAGCGTGCAGGGGATGGTGACCACCGTCGGCCACGACATGGAAGCAGAGGACCTGGCCCTGGCCACCATCAAGTTCGCCAGCGGCGCCTGGGGCACCGTGGAGGCGAGCACCGCCCTCTTCCCCGGCCTGCCCGAGCGCCTGGAGGTGCACGGCACCGAGGGCACGGCTATCCTGGCCGGCGGCAAGCTCACCCTGGTTCACCTGCGGGGCCAGGAGCCCCAGCAGCCCGCCGGCGCCCCCGGCTGGTCCGGGGCCGCCAGCCCCGCCGTGGACGATATTACCGGCCACCGCCGCCAGCTCGAGAATATGGTGGGCGCGGTGCTGGGCAGGGAGCCGCTGGTGGTGCCCGGCGAATCGGCCCGGGACACCCTGGCCCTGGTCAAGGCTATCTACCGCTCGGCACAGGAGCAGCGGCCGGTGCGCCCGGCGCCCTCCCTGGCCGGTAGGTAGCCCCAGGCCTGCCGCCCGCCGGGGGCGGTCAGGACTCGGGAGGCAGGGAGCGGGTATAGCCCGTGGTCTCCACTTCCTCCCCATAGGGCTGGCCGGCCGCCCGCTCGATGGCGTCCGCCAGGTTGTGCTCCACCCGGGGGCCATCATAGCGGTCGCCGTTGATGAAAATGGTGGGCGTGCCGTTGGCGCCGCTGCGCACCCCGGAAACCAGGTCGTGCCGCACCGCCGCCCGGAAGCGGCCGGTCTCCACCGCCTGCTTCATCTCCTCCCCATCCAGGCCGAGCTGGCGCGCATACTCCGCCAGGTGGTCAATATCCAGGGCCTCCTGGTGGGCAAAGAGCAGGTCATGCATCTCCCAGAACTTGCCGTGGGCCCCCGCGTACTCGGCGGCCATGGCAGCGTTCATGGCGTGGGGGTGGCCAGCGCTCAGGGGCAAGTGCCGGTACACCAGGAGCAGGCGGCCGCCGCCGCGCTCCTGCAGCCGCCGCAGCATGGGGCCCATCTGCCGGCAGTAGGGGCACTCGAAATCCGCATACTCGACCAGGGTCACCGGGGCATCAGGCGGCCCCAGGGCCCAATCGTCGGTGGTAACTGGCTCGGTGAGGTCGGCCATCAGTGTGCCCCCGCCTCTCGCTCGGCGCGCAGGTCCTCCAGCACCTCAAGCACGCGGTCGGCCCCCGGATTTTCCCGCAGCGGGGAGACGTAGCAGTAGCGAATCTTGCCCTCGCCGTCTATCACAAACAAGGCCCGCTCGGTGACGCCGTCCTCCCGCAGCACCCCATAACTGCGGGCCACCTGCCCCCGGGGGTGAAAGTCGGAGAGCAGCGGAAACTGGAAATGATACTGGTTGGCCCAGGCCAGCTGGCTCCAGATGTTGTCCACGCTGATCCCCAGCAGCTCCGCCCCCAGCTCGTGCAGCTCCGGCAGCACCTCCTGGAAGAGCGCCAGCTCTTCCTCGCACACCGGGCTCCAGGTCGCCGGGAAAAAGGCCAGCACCACCGGCCGGCCCCGGTACTCCGCCAGCGAGATGGGCCGGTCCATGGTGGAAGGCAAGGTGAAATCCGGGGCCGGAGTGCCCGGTGACAGGGGCGTCATCTGCCACCTCCTTGCGCCTTGTTCTCTACACGATTATAGGATAACCCGCCGCCCCGTACCGGGCGCCCCTCCCCGCTTGTAGCGAAAAACACCAGTGATGCCTGCCCCGGACACATCTCCACCTGCCGCCGCCGGGCAGCCGGCCGCGCCTCCCCTCCCGGCGGCCGGGGGGCGTCCCCCACCGTTGCCGGCTGCCTTTACACTGGCCGAGCCGATATGCTATATTCTGTGCCAGTTTCCCCCGACGGAGGTCACCCATGCCCCACATCAAGCGAGCCCTCATCAGCGTTTCCAACAAGGAAGGACTGGTTGAGTTTGCCCGCGGCCTGGCGGAAATGGGGGTGGAGATGCTCTCCACGGGTGGCACCGCCCGCGCCCTGGCCGAGGCGGGCCTGCCGGTGCGCAGCATCTCCGATTACACCGGCTTCCCCGAGATGATGGACGGCCGGGTGAAAACGCTGCACCCCAAGGTGCATGGGGGCCTGCTCGCCCTGCGGGACAACCCGGAGCACATGGCCGCCGCCGCCCAGCACGGCATCGAGATGATGGACATGGTGGTGGTCAACCTCTACCCCTTCCAGGAGACCATCGCCAAGCCGGGCGTCACCCGGGCGGAAGCGATCGAAAACATTGACATCGGCGGCCCCTCCATGGTGCGCTCGGCCGCCAAAAACCACAAGTACGTGGCCGTGGTCACCAACCCCGCCCGCTACCACGAGCTGCTGCGGGAGATGCGCGCCAGCGGCGGTGAGCTCTCCGACGCTACCCGCCTCGCCCTGGCGGTGGAGGCCTTCGGCCACACCGCCCGCTACGATGCCGCCATCCACCGCTACCTGGCCGACCAGGCCGCCCAGGACGACGCGCAGGAGCTGCTCTTCCCCTCCGCCCTGAACATGGGCTGGAACAAGATGATGGACCTGCGGTACGGCGAAAACCCCCACCAGGGCGCCGCCTTCTACCTGGCGGCCGAGGGCCCGGCCCGCGGCCTGGGCGCCATGAAGCAGCTCCACGGCAAGCAGCTCTCCTATAACAACCTGCTGGACATGGATGCGGTGTACCTGGCCATCCGGGAGTACGACGGCCCCGCTGCCATCATCGTCAAGCACAACAGCCCCTGCGGCCTGGCCCAGGCGAACCGGCTGGTTGACGCCTATCGCGCCGCCCTGGAGTGCGACCCCCTCTCCGCCTTCGGCGGCGTCATCGCCGCCAACCGCGCCCTGGACGACGACACTGCCGCTGCCATCCTGGCCGGCATTTCCAAGTATGGCTTCATGGAGATCGTGCTGGCGCCCAGCTTCACCCTCGGTGCCCTGGAGCAGCTCAAGGCCAAGCGTGACCTGCGCCTGGTGGAGGTGCCCGATCTTACCCGCACCGACCCCATCGATTTCCGCCGGGTCACCGGCGGCCTGCTTGCCCAGGCCCTGGACGCCCCGGTGGAGGAGCGCTTCGAGGTGGTCAGCCGCGCTCAGCCCGACGCAGAGGACATGGAAACCGTGCGCTTTGCCTACAAATCGGTGAAGCACGTGAAATCCAACGGCATCCTGATCGCCCGGGGCACCCAGGCGGTGGGCATCGGGGGCGGGGTGACCAGCCGCGTGGATGCCGTCTGGCTGGCGGTGCGCAAGGCCGGCGACCGCGCCCAGGGCGGAGTGCTGGCCTCCGACGCCTTCTTCCCCAAGCCCGACGCCATCGAGGTGGCCGCCCAGGCCGGGGTGAAGATCCTGGTCCAGCCCGGCGGCTCCCTGGGCGACCCCCAGACTATCGAAATGTGCGACCGCTTGGGTATGGTGATGCTCTTTACCGGGCGGCGCCACTTCCGCCATTAGCCTGCTGCCGCTTGCTCCGGTACCGAGTGTGGAGGATGGTATGAACAGGACGTTGCAGGAAACAGATCCGGAAATGGCCGCCATCTTTGACGGCGAGCTGGAGCGGCAGCGCACCACCCTGGTGCTCATCCCCTCCGAGAACTATGCCAGTAAGGCCGTGCTCTGCGCCTCCGGCAGCGTGATGACCAACAAGTATGCCGAGGGCTACCCGGGCGCCCGCTACTACACCGGCTGCGAATGGGTGGACAAGGCGGAAATCTTGGCCATCTCGCGCGCCCAGGCCCTCTTCGGCGCCGAGCACGTGAACGTGCAGCCCCACACCGGCTCCCAGGCCAACATGGCCGCCTACTATGCCCTGCTCGAGCCCGGGGACGTCATGCTCTCCATGTCCGTGGACCAGGGCGGCCACCTCAGCCACGGCCGCAAGGCCAACTTCTCCGGCCGCTACTACCGCCCGGTGTTCTACCACGTGAACCGGGAAACCGAGCTGATTGACATGGACGAGGTGCGCCGGCTGGCCCGGGAGCACCGGCCCCGGCTCATCCTGGTGGGCGCCAGCGCCTACCCCCGCACCATTGATTTTGCCGAGTGGCGCCAGATCGCCGACGAGATGGGCGCCTACCTGATGGCCGACATCGCCCACATCGTGGGCCTGATCGCGGCCGGGGTGCACCCCTCCCCCCTGCCCCACTGCGACGTGGTCACCTCCACCACCCACAAGACCCTGCGCGGCCCCCGCGGCGCCTTTATCATGTGCCGCCAGGCGCTGGGCGCCCGCATTGACCGCGCCGTCTTCCCCGGCGTGCAGGCCGGCCCCCTCATGCACATCATCGCCGCCAAGGCGGTGGCCTTCCAGGAGGCCATGAGCGACGACTTCAAGCGCTACCAGCAGCAAATCGTCAAGAACTCCCGGGCCCTGGCCGCCGGCCTGCAGCAGGGCGGCCTGCGCCTGGTCAGCGGCGGCACCGATAACCACCTGATGCTGGTGGACGTGCGCCCCCTGGGCCTCACCGGCGCCCAGGCCGCCGACGCCCTGGAGCGGGCGGGGATCATCACCAATATGAACATGATCCCTTACGACCCCCAGCCCCCCACCGTCACCTCCGGCATCCGCCCCGGCACCCCGGCGATCACCACCCGGGGCATGAAGGAGGCGGAAATGGCGGAAATCGCCCGCATGATGATCACCGTGCTCCGTCAGCCCGATGACCCACAGGTAGGCGCCCAGGTGCGCCAGGAAGTGCGGGAGCTGTGCGCCCGCTTCCCCATCTATGAGACGCTCAACAACCACGATCCCTACGTTTAGGCGCAGGCAGGCGCAGCCATCGGCAGGCCGGAGCCACCTGGCGCCGGCCTGTTTTGCCAGTGGAGGCGGCAAATGGACTACCCGGAGGCGGTAGCCTACCTGGAAAGCCTGGTGGACTACGAGCGCGAGCTGCCCTCTGCCCAGGCCCGGCGCTGGAACACGGAGCGCATCGCCCGGGTGCTGGAGGCCCTGGGCAACCCCCACCAGGCCCTGCCGGTGGTGCACGTGGCCGGCACCAAGGGCAAAGGCTCCACCTGCGCCCTCATCGCCTCCCTGCTGGGTGCGGCCGGCTACCGGGTGGGCCTTTTCACCTCGCCCCACCTGGTCTCGCCCCGGGAACGCATCTGCATTGACGGTAAGCCCATGCCTGCCCCGGAGCTGGCCTCCCTGGTCTCTCGCCTGCGCCCGCACTTGCAGGCGGTCCAGGGCCCCGGCGGCCCGCCCAGCTTCTTTGAGGCCTACGCCGCCCTGGCCTTCCTCTACTTTGCCCAGAGCCGGGTGCAAGCGGCGGTGATCGAAACCGGCCTGGGCGGGCGCCTGGACGCCACCAACGTGGTGGCGCCCCTGGTGTCGGTGATCACCCGCATCTCTTATGACCACATGGCCGAGCTGGGTTCCAGCCTGGAGGAGATCGCGGCCGAGAAGGCGGGCATCATCAAGCCCGGAGTGAGCGTGGTCAGCTCCCCGCAGCTGCAGCCGGTGTGGCAGGTGCTCAGGGAGGCGGCCGCCCGCCAGCACGCCCCTCTGCACGGCGTGCGTGACCTACCCGCCCCGCCCCGCACGGCCGAGCGCTGGGCCGAGGCCTGGGCGGAGGTGGCCCTGGGCCGCCCTCGTTCCGCGGTGGTGGTGCAGCGCCACGCCGGGCTGGACGGCATCAGCTTTGACCTCAAGGGCCTGCGCCGCGAGTACCGGGACCTGCATTGCCCGCTCATCGGGGAGCACCAGGTCACCAACGCCGCCACCGCCATCACCGCCGTGGAGCTGCTGCCACCCAGCCTGGAGGTGCCGGCGGCGGCAATCAGGGAGGGCCTGGCCCGGGTGCGCTGGCCGGGCCGGCTGGACATCGTCTCCCGGCACCCCTGGATCGTGCTCGACGGCGCCCACGACGCCGCCTCCGCCGTCGCCCTGCGCCGGGCGGTCTCCCTGTTCGCCCCGGAGCGGGTGCTGCTGATTCTCGGCATCTCCCGCGACAAGGACGTGGAGGCCATCGGCCGGGAGCTGTGCCCCCTGGCACACACCACCATCTTCACCGCCGCCCGCACCCCCCGCGCTGCCAGCCCCCAGGAGCTGCAGCAGCGGCTGGGCTCCTGGTGCCGGCAGGCACAGGCGGCTCCCGATGTGGCGGCCGCCCTGGCGCAGGCTCGGCCCCTGGCCGGCACCCGGGACCTGGTGCTGGTCACCGGGTCGCTCTACCTCGTGGGCGAGGCGCTCCAGGCCCTGGGGAAGGCGGAGCCGGACTGATGGCCGCCTCCCTGAAGCGGGCCCAGCAAGGCATTACTCGCGGCCTGGCCGAAGAATCTACGTACACGGCGCACCTGGGGCGGCCCGGGCAGTGCTGGAGAGCATAGCCAAATGAGCATCAGCGTAATCGGTAGCCGGGAGCAGTTGCTTGCCTTCGCCCTCGCCCTGGCGCTGGGGGCTGCCCTGGGCCCCAGGGGCGGTCGCCTGCTCGGCGGGCTGCTGGAGCGACTGCTGGGCGTCAGGGCCCGGCCTCGCGGGCAGGCGGCCGCAGGCGCCGCCGCGGTGGCGGCGGCAGCCGTCCTCCTGGTGCGGGTGCTGCATGGCGGCCTGCCCTTCCTGGTGATCGGCCTCGCCGCCGAGGCCTGGGCGCTGGCCACCCGGGTGGCCCTGGGAGTCCTGCTGCTGGCGCTCTGCCTGCAGCCCCGGAGCGGCCGGGACTGGGGGAACTCATTCGTGGTGCCCGCCCTCGCCTACTGCCTCGGCGGGCTGGCCTGGGCCCTGGCCTGGACCGCGGGCCGGGCCGCCCTGGGGGTGCTGGAGGCCCAGCCGCATCAGCCCGGCTCCCTGCTGGCCGCCCTGGAGGCCCCGGGCCGCCGCCTGGCCGCCTTGCTCTGGGCGGCCGCCGGCCGCAGCCGCGAGATCACGGGTGAGCCGCCCGCCGGCCTCGGAGCCAGGACCATCAGCCTGGCCCTGGTGATACTGGTATGCCTGGTAGCCATCACATGGTAGCGCCGCCACCCGTAGGGCAGGAGCTCGTCTCCTGCCCCAGCTCCCTCTCCCCCGGGGAGAGGGTGAGGGTGAGGGCCGCCCCTCCCCCTGGACCTGACCATGCTTACTGCCGCCAAAGCCGATAGCCGTGTGCGCTGGTTCCTGGCCGCCATCCTGGTGGTGGCCCTCGCCCTGCGCCTGCTGGCCCTGGTGGGGGCCGAGCCCCTGCCCGGCCGGGGCGATGCCCAGGAATACGACCAGATTGCCCGCCACTGGCTGGCCTCCGGCCGCTACACCACGCCCGGCCACGGTGTCCCGGGCGCCCACCTGGCCATCCGCACCCCCGGCTATCCCGCCCTGCTGGCCGGCCTCTACTGGAGTTCCGAGCGCGTCGGCCTGGGCCGCTTCGGCCTGCTGCGGCCGGTGCAGCTCCTGGTAGACCTGGCCAGCCTCCTGCTGGTCTATGCCCTGGGCCGGCGGCTGTTCGGGCGACGCGTGGGGCTGGGGGCGGCCGCCTGCTATGCCCTTTACCCGCCCCTGCTGCAGTCGTTCACGGTGGCGATGACGGAGACTGTGAGCGTGCTGCTGGTGCTCATCACCGCGCACCTGCTGCTGGCCGGGGTGGAGCAGGGGAGGGGGCGCCACTTCGCGGCGGCGGGGATGGTGGCCGGCCTGGCCACCCTGGTGCGGCCGCTCACCCAGCTCCTGGGCTGGCCGGTGCTGGCACTGGCAGGGCTGGCCGCCGGCTGGCGGCGGGCACGGGGCTGGCTGTGGGGTGCCGCCTTCCTGCTGGCGCTGGCGCTCACCCTTTGCCCCTGGCTGGTGCGCAACCGGCTAGTCTTTGGCCGGCCGGCGCCGCTGTCAACCTACGGCGGCATCAACTTCTTCACCGGCAACTACCTGCCCTATCGCGGCTACTTCCGCAACACCACCTACCACCTGCTTGACCGGGTCCTGGCAGGCCGCCACCTCGACGAGGTGGCTACCGATGCCGCCATCCGCCGGGCCGCCTGGCGCAACATCGCCGGCTACCTGCGCCACCAGCCCCTGGCCTATGCCGGCCTGGTCTGGCAGAAGTTCCGCGTCTTCTGGGACTGCTACTTCTACCCCGTGGACAGCTCCCTCATTCGCCCCTTGGGCCGCCCCGGCCACCTGCTGCACCGGGCTCTGCTCCTGCTCGCCCTGCCCGGGCTGCTGCTGGCCGGCCGCCGCTGGCGGCGCACCTGGCCGGTGCTGCTGCTGCCCGCCTACCTGTGCCTGGTGCAGGTGGCCATCATCGCCGAGGAGGGCCGCTACAACATCATCGCTATGCCCTTCGTCATGGTCCTCGCCTGCTGCGGCGCCCTCTACCTGTTCGCCGGCTTGCGCCAGCTCCCGGTGGACGACGAGTAGTCGGCGCCTCGCCCGGAAAGAAACTCGTGCCAGGCGTGGAAACTGACCCCTTGTTCGATCACGGTTCCTCTGCGGGCAAGCCGTGCAGCCGCCACCCACACTCACGCCTGGCATCTCGCCGCCCCAGCCCCCGCCCGGTCGGCGCCCGGGGGCAGAGCTGGCCGCAGGCTTGTAAGGCACGATCTCGAACTCGACCGGTTGGACCGCAAGGTACCCCATCATGCTCCCTGGATGGCGTCTCACTCCGATAGCGATACAACAGGTCGGCCAGCAACTGGATAACGGGCCGTCGCTCTGGCAAGGCGATATTGGCCATGCCTGAGATGGTAGATCATGTACACGCTCCTATAGTTCCTCAACGATCTCCATTTCCAGCCATCCCTGCGATCCTCCACCAGCTTCCTGCCGTTCACCCACCGTATCATCTCGTACCTGCCGTCCTTGTCCAGATCAGCGAAATCGCTGCGCCAGGAAGCAGGTGCTTCCATATCGTCCAGAACGATCTCCGTGCCTTGTGTCCTCGCAAAATCAATGATAGCGATCCGACTGTAGCTCACCCCGGACACACGAACGATCACCTTTCTGTTACCGCTGCCATCTATGTCGAGCAGCGCCAGACAGGGCATGGCCCACCCATCTAGCGTTACGATCTTATGAATCGGGGCAGGGGGAACATCTGCAGGAGGGGGATACCACCGCACAAAGTGCACCTGAGTCTCCGTATCTAGATCTGCCGCCACTACGAATACCCAAGCCGCCCCCTGTCGTCTTTGCCCTTTTTCGCTTGCCGGCGAGTACTCACGAGCTGCTAATAGTCGCCGTGCATGCTCGAACTCCTTGACGTGCTTCTCGCCTTCTGGAAGTGCTGCAGATAAGCTGCCCCCGTGGTGCTGGAATGGATTGTGTGATTCTGCTGCACCCATTATGAATGCCGTGCCGAGGGCTAGGCCCATTACTGCCAGCCAGGTAATAGTTGTCCAGCTTATCCTCGGAGACCGGGCACTCGGAGGCATCTTATCCTCCTATTCGAAGCAAGCCCTGCAGCGGTTGTATGCACCAAGGTCTATCGCTTCATAGAGGCCTCTGCACCCACGCACCGGCACCTACCAAGCCCCGCCCGGTGTCCAGCACTGTCTCGCGGCCAGAGGGAAACGCAACGACTACCAGCCTGGCGACTGAGGCGGTGCGGCCAGTATCTGCGCGAAGCGCAAGCAGGGCTTTCCCGTCATGTGACCATGACAACCCGAATAGGGACGAATCCTTGGACGACAGGTCAACCTGCTTACCAGATATGAATTCTATACCAGCCAGCCGGCGTATGCCCTGTGCATCGGTTTTTCCATAGAGAAGGTATCGTCCGTCCGGTGACCACATAGGAGTCGTGAAGTCGCAGCTATCCAGACTCCTCTGAGATTTGTGGTTGACATCCACAGTGTCAAGGCTCGTTTTTCCGTCAGGAAAACTCACACCCACCAGTGCGATTGTGTGCCCATTAGGACACCAAGCCGGAAATGAAGGAGCTTCGCCTCGCCCTTCTCTAACTGTGGATGCGACAAGACGTCTCCGAGCAGTCCCGTCGGGGTGGATGGTTTCTATCCCGTTAGACGTAGCAAAGGCGATGGCATGTCCATCAGGCGACCAAGTGGGGCCATCCAAGGCGGTCGTCTTGCCTACCAAGATGCTGGCCGAGTGCGTTTCTGTGTTTATCAGGACCAACAGGTTGAGGCTGGCGCCCGGTCGCGGATTGTGGCCTTCGGGTCCCGCAGCGCAAGCGATTTCCCTACCAGACGGAGCGCAAGCAAGGCTTTCCCGGAACAGGTATCCCTTTGGCGCGGCCACGCCTACTACAGTGCCATTCGGCAACGACACCAGGTACACGGCCTCGCCGTGAGCAGCGAGGAGCACTACCGTGTCGCCGCCGGGTGCAACTCGAAGCACACCCGGGTTATAATCACGATACCCGGTGACTTGGTGGCATGATCCGTCGCCGGGCATCTCCATGAGTCGCCACTTCGCGGCGGCCGCACCTCCCTCCGCCTCAAGGTAAACCAGGCGCCCTGGCACCAGCCTATGGTGGGGCCTGCCGAACTCCCCGCATCCTGGCAACAGGAAGAGCAACAGTGGCAGCCAGCAAGCGAGTCCGGCCAACACCGGAAACAGGCTGCTCGGTTGGCACTGCCGGAAAGAGGCTTGCTGAGCTTCGGCAGCCGTGCTACCGGTCACTGCGGTCCTCATATGTTGCAAAGGAGTTCTGCTCGCCTCATGCCAAGACGACGGTTCCTACGTGGAGCGAGGACTCGAAGGGATATCAACGTGATATCCTGAACGAGACCTTGTTGGACTTCAGAGTGCCGACCCAGGCGGTAACCCCTGCCAGGTGCCCATCATCGACGCCTGCATAGACAACCGTTAGAGAGTAGTCTCCTGGACTGCTGAGGAAGAACTTCTGGCCAATTTCATTCCCAGGTGGGTAGATCAGCGAGTAGTACTTCGTGCCTGTAGGCGCGAGCTGTTTGCCCAAGAGCCCCAAGCGAATGCCGTATAGGTAACCAGGGTCGAGTTCCAAGAAGTCGCGCCTATCCTTTGACAGGGCGAGTTGTGCCCGGACTTGCTCAGACTTGACCGTTCTGCCCGCCGAGTCTCGAAACACGAGTTGCAGATGAGTAGTTGGACTGATGCGCCGGTCTATCTCCATCCGCCTTTTCCCCGCATGATAAGACTCACTTCGAGCAGGATTCCATCATGGGCAGAGTACTTGACCTTGTCGAGCGAGATACGCAAAGTCAGCTTGGCATTGGCGTTCGACGTCTTCACAGGTTGCCTCCTCGTGGCTGACACGACGTCGGCGCTGGCAACATAGAACGCAGACAGCACGATACACATAACTAAAGCCCTGAAACCCGATGCACAGTGCACCGTCAGACCTCCACGCGCAGAATCGTCAAGGACATCCAGCACGAGGAAGCGGTAGTCGCCGCCCTCGCCCAGCCGGTGCTTGCGCATTCCTCAGGCTCAGGCCAGCCCCCGCCTCTACAGGGAATCGGTTAGTTCCGAAGTCCACAGCAACCGGCCCGTCTGCGCATCTAATGCCATCACCCTCCCCTTGGTCCTGTTCATTCTGTCTGTCCGCGCCTGGGGGCTGCCAACGGCCGCTACCATCAATCTATCCTGGTGGAGAATAATATCTGCAAGTCCTGGGACGTCTCGCTGCCATACTACTTCCGCGGCCTTACTCCGAATCGCGAAGACCCTACTTGGGGCTGTCCGGTCTTCAAGGTTGCCGACCAACCAGAGCGCTCCCAATCGTTCAATCCTCGTGCGCGGCAGAAGTATCCCCCCCTTCCTCCTCAACAGTTGGGTTAGCCATTTGCGCATCGCCGCTGGCATGGTTCCTGGGATCATGTCGTGCTCGGCGGGCCTTGCAGCGAGTTTGCGGCAGAGGACACGGCCGTCCTCTGCGCTCACCACGACCTTCTCATACCGCCGAGGTGGATGACTCGGTCCTGGCCCGAATGGCTCTGACACCAGCAATTCGAACCTGTTCCCTGCAGGGGCGACTTGCCACACGTAGCAGTGCGGGAGGGTGCGTCTCCAGATTGGGCGAAAGCTCCCTGTGTCGAACGCTACCAGCTCTTCGTCCCAACCGCTCCGGCCGTTCGTAACGAGAATGCAGCTTGGTGTGCAACCCACTTTGGGCTGGGGGCCATCCTTACCCGTGCGCAAGTGTGCCTTCTCAGCTCCGTTTCCCAGATCGAGGATGTAGATCCCCTCAACGAATGCGGGGACGCATAGCAGGTCGTCGGAAATGCCAAGGCGACCAACCAGAGCTGTGTGGGGGAAGTGTTTTCGCCAACGGAGACTGCCTGTCTGCGGATCATAACTGTCTATCCAGGACTCGCCTTGCTCACCGGAATAGGCCACCAGCAGGGCCTCGTTGGCCGCTGCAATATCAACGAGGCGAGGCCCTAATACTTTGGGGCTTGTCCCAAAGGAATACGAAGCCATGAATATGGCCCACACAAATCCGGCAACAAACAGTGTCCTTATAGAAAAAACGCCGCCAGCCACGGTGATCACTGCGGCTCCGCCTTCCTCGCCTCCTCCAGGAGGCACCCCGCCCCGCATGATGTCCTCGAGTTGTGTGATCCGTTGCTCAATCGCTGCTCAGACCTCCTGGCAGCCAGGGAGGGCAAGGAGTTCTGCTCGCCCCAGCACGCGAATACGTTCTGGAGCAGGGAAAAGCAGCGGCAGGCCAGCAGTACTACAAATGCTACTGGGGAATAGGCGCGCGGCTACCTGTGCGATGATTCGTAAGGCACTATCTCGAACTCGGCTTTGCCAGAGCGCACGGTGCCTGTCCACCCTTCCAGGCCAACCTCCTTGGCCGACCCGCCCACCGGCGATCTCTCCCAGACTGCGAACTTGGCCACCAGGCCGTAGCGGCCTGGGGATGCTTCGTTGATGTCCTCGACAGGGATCAGCACAGTTCGTCCATAGATGAAACCCGAAGGGATGGATACGAAATCCTCAACCTTCGGACGCGCCAATCTGCCACGTTCTCTCGGCCACCAGGTCACCCTCCCCTCGGGAGTCCAGATGTCAAAGGTGAGCTGAGTGCCTATGTTCAACCGTCCGTCGAGTACTGCCGACCTTGCCCCCGTGTTAGCCAGCAGAAAATATACGACAATTGCCTCACTCGGGGTGACACGCGCGCGAGGAAGCCAGACATCACACGAAAGGCCTCCGGACGTTCGTTCCACCGAGCCTTGGGCCTCCGGACGTTCCGGACGTTCCTTCCGGACATTGCTGCACCCTTCACACAGCAAGAGTCCACAGGCCGCCATAGCTATCCAGAGGGTAATTGCTGTCTGTGAAGTCATCTTCATCCCTCATATACCTTCTGCGCAAAGCCGTGGGCCGCCTGCTGCACTTCCTCTACTAAGGGATTAGGCGCTCCATACATCGTGCTTTCCGCTCGGCAGCACCTGGATTCGGGCCCACGTCATCGCTGCAGATCACGTCCTGCCGGTGCTTCCCCCCGCGGCATCACTTGGTGCGGTAGCCCCGGGCGTCCTCCACCGCCACCTGCTGGCCGGCGGCGTCGTAATCCTGCTGGGTGAGAGGCCCGTTGCCTAGTCGAGCGTGATGTAGTGCGCCCGCTGCCATTCCTTCCACCGCCCTCTGTCTTGGCCCAGGGGTTGGCCGGTAAGGCGCTGCAACGCCCAGCCGGCGGTGATGGTTACGCTCGGGTCAGGGTCGGAGAGGGCGGCTATCAATGGTGGCACCGCGTCGGAGTGTCCGATTTCTCCCAACGCGGCCGCGGCCGCGGCACGCACGATGGGTATGCGGTCCTCCTCCAGCAACCTGATGAGGGGGGACACTGCCTGCTCGCGGCGGAGGTGCCCAAGTGTGCTCGCACTCTTGCTGCGGAGCAGGGGATCAGGATCGTCCAGCACGGCCAGGAGCGCAGTGAGCGCGCTCTTATCCTGCAGCTCGCCCAGCACCTCTGCGGCGGCCCTGCGCACCGAGAGGTCGGGGTCCTGCAGCAGCGGGGCCAGCAAGCCGTCGGGACAAGCTGGTCTCAGCTCGGCCAGGGCGGTGACCGCACTTTGCCTCACCGCCGCGTGTGGGTCGTGTAGGGCCAGGGTGAGGGGAGCGACAGCGCCAGGGGTGCCTATGCGTCCGAGAGCTTGGGCGACCCGAGTACGGACACGATAATCGCGGTCCCGCAGCGCGGCCCCGAGGGCGCTAACGGCGCGGGCATCACCGATGCGGCCGAGGGCGATAGCCGCGGCCGTCCTGGTCAAGTAGTTCGGGTCGTGGAGAGCCGCGATGAGGGCAGGCACCGCCCTCTGGTCCCTGATCTTACCCAAGGCGACGGCGTAGTCCAAGCGCTTTATACCAACCGGATCGGGGGCGCGAAGCCCCGCCACCAATGCCTCCGTCGCTCGCCTGTCACCACACTCGCCCAGGGCAAACACCACCGCCCAATCTTCACGACGAGTCCCACCAGGCGGCAGCAGCGCGAGCAGACCTGGTACCGCCCGCGCATCACCCAGCGCACCCAGTGCTACGGCACAGGCGTCCCGTACCCAGTCGTCGGGATCACGAAGCCCGCGCAGCAGCGGCCCCAGGGACCGGGGATCCCGGATTCTGCGCAGCGACCTGGCGGCCTGCTGCCGGACGAACGCTTCCGAATCGCCGAGCGCTGCTATCAACGCCGGTACCGCCCGGGCCTCCCGCCGCTCACCGAGCACCTTGGCCGCCTCCTCCCGGACGAGCGGGTCAGCACTGCGCAAGAGCTGAATGGGTTGCTCGCGTGAGCAGCCAGAGAGGCAGAGGTGACAGGCCAAGAGGGCAATCACAACCACACCGTAGGACCAGCCAGCGGGGCGAGTACCATCCTGCGTCATGATGAGTCCACCTCCTTCGGCATATCCCCCTCCGCTCACCCTAGGATAACTATTTTCCCGCCTGACGTATCGAAGGGACAATTAGGGAAGCACTTTTTGGCGATGGCAAGGACCTCACTTTCGCTCTTCTTCCCGATGGCGTGCAGGATCTCGTGCAGAAGAGCAGGTGCCAGATAGTCCTTGTTCCCATACTTGTCGAATGCTTCGTGGCACATCCAAGCCTCGAAGCTTTCTGAACGAGTTCCAGGAGTATACCCCAATAGGACTTGGCGCCGGCAGAAGGGCAGCTTGGACCACCGATTGAACGACGAATTTAACGACTCACAGCGCTGTCCCCCGCAGTGCACGTGAAACTCCTCTGAGGTGGCGTCGCCCTTGGTTTCGCTAACATAGGCGAACACGCGGTTCCGGACGTCTATCTCGTCGGTTGTCAGACAACCTCGCACAACCTCAGCGACGATGGCCTTGGCTGCTTGTCCGAGCCGCGTCCGCTCCTTCGGGGTGCAGTCCGCAAAGGTTAGGTAGCACCCCGTCGGATCCCGGTAGCCGGCGGGGTTGTTGAGAGCATATGTGTAGTAGGTGAGACCTTGGCAGAACGGGTCCCTGCTCAGCCACCTCCCAGGTGATGGCCTGTGCACCCGCGCCCTCACCCAGTAGTCTTGGCCATCGGGCTGCCGGCAGTAGCCGACTCTCCCCACGAACGTAAGGGGGTTGGCGCTGGAGCCGGAGAGGATGGTCTGCTGGCCGAAGGCGCGGTACAGATAGGCTGCCAGCGGGTTCTGGGAGGCGTCAGTGAGGTAGCTGGTCGAGCCCAGGGCATCGAAATGGTGGAAGAAGCTGGCGCCGGCCCGGCGCTGGGACACCAGGTCCCCGTAAAGCTGGGGAGCCAGCGTGTAGCGGGCTACCGTGACCTGGTTGCTGTCCGTCTCCACCAGGATATTCTCCCCCTCCCAGAGCAGGTTGCGCAGCCCCGCCGAGTCCTCCAGCCGCCGCCGCTTGCCCTCCCCATCCAGGGTGAAGGTGTTCACCACCCCCGCCGGCAAATCCACCCGGGTCAGGTAGTTCTCAGCGTCCCAGGTCTCTACGGCTGCTGGCCCCTCTTGCCCGATGATTCGTCAGCACGGTCCACCTCGATGCCGCGGGTGCTCTCACCTGAACACCACCAGCACGCATACGACAGCGAAGAAGACGGTCAGCAGGATCAACAACACCCGGGGAATCCAGAGCACCCAGCGCGTACGCGGGCTCTCCCCCAGCCTGCCCCCCGTTAACGCTGTTACCAGACGCGCGAACCGCAAATCGCCCATGATCCACACCATAGGGTAGGTAGCGATGGTAGCCAATAGCCAGAACCTGGGAATGCATACGCCCACCCACATCAGCACCGCGCTTGCCAGCCATATCCATCCCAGGCGCACGCTGCGCTCCCTTTCTGGCAGAGACCGTACCCTCTCCCGCCAGCCGCGTAGCCGGTTGAGTCTGTTCTCCATTACACTGCCCTTCCGGAGCGCATCCTGCCGAAAGGATCGTAGCCCATCGCGGGACACTTCCTCTCACACTCTTTCAAATCTTTCTTGAGCTGACGGTATGCGAAATGGGCCTTTATGCCGGTTGCCGAAAGCACCCCGATCTGGCAAAGGCCCAGACAAGGTAGAAACGTTATCTCGAGGGTCACCAAGTCGAGTGCGCCGCAGGCGACCAGACATGCAAACTCGGACAACCCGAACACTGGTCTCAGTGCCCGCAAGAAGCGCGCGAAAGCGGCAATCCTGCACTTCATTGCTGGGTCGCCCAATATCATTCCCGAAGGGTCAACAAGAAAGGTGGGCCTGTTGCCGACATAGGAGTAGGGATGGGGAGGCCTCTCCCACGTGTCTCTCGGAATACCAAAGTCCGAATAGGGGTGAGACCGGGTCGTCTGGGGTGCGAGCGCGTTCAGCAAGCCGGTGTCCATCGGCGGCTCGCGGGTGAGTAACAGCCCACCTGTGGCGTCGTACCAGCGCGCTCGCAGAAGGAGGTAGCCAATGGGGTCGCTCCAGTAGCCCTGCCGACCGACGAACCAGAAGCGATTCTGAGTCGCGCCGCTGCTGCCGTTGATCACCCCGAAGGCCTTGAAGTCCCGGGTGTCAGTCGAAACTTCGCTAACGTCGCTGAGGTTGCGGGTAGACCCCAGGCTATCGAAATGGTGGAAGGAGCTGGCGCCGGCGCGGCGCTGGGAGAGGAGGTTGCCGTAAAGAGCAGGCTCCAGGGTGTAAGCCACCTGCGTGGTGCCGCCGCTGTCGGTTTCCAGCAGCACGTTCTCCCCATCCCACAGCGCATTCGTGGTGTCGGCTGCGCCCTGGCGCTGGCGAAGCCGGCCATCTCCGTCATAACTAAAACTGGTGGCTTGGGCGGTCACATCGGTAAAGCAGGTCATCCGGTTGTCAGCATCCCAGGTGTGTGTCACGATCTGGTTGGAGGGGTTCCTCTTGCTCACCCTGTTGCCATTGGCATCATAG